>Ga0209667_1000979_pt1 | contig 22046 bp, 25 predicted proteins | sample SaaInlV_165m_DNA_2_FD_184682 | JGI IMG/M metagenome (GOLD analysis project Ga0209667, IMG submission 184682) | Marine microbial communities from expanding oxygen minimum zones in the Saanich Inlet - Saanich Inlet SI037_S3LV_125m_DNA (SPAdes)... | ecosystem: Environmental > Aquatic > Marine >... | reverse complement strand
ATGTTTTTTTTGATAAAATCGTACATTCTTAATAAATAATCACCTTAAATGATGAACAATTATTTTATAATACTTGCCTCCGGACAAAGCAAAAGATTTAATTCAAATAAACCAAAGCAATTTATTACTTATAAAAATAAAGCTCTTTTTGAACATTCTTTAGATATAGCCATAAGATCGGAACTTTTTAAGAAAATTATTTTAGTTGTTAACGACAAAAAACAAATCAAAAAAAAATATTCTAAGAATATTTTGATCATCAAGGGTGGCAAAGAAAGATCTGACTCTTCATTAATAGCTTTAAAATACATTAAGAAATTTAATCCAAGTAATGTTTTAATTCATGATGCTGCAAGACCAAATTTTACTATTAATCTGTTAAAAAAATTAATTAACTCTCTTAAAAAACATAAAGCTTCTATTCCTGTTATTTTTTCAAAAGACTCGATTAAATATAAATTTAAAAATCAATTATTTAATCTTAATAGAAAAAATTCTTATTTAACACAAACACCTCAAGCATTTAAATTTAAAGATATCTATAATTTATCTATAAAACAAAAAAATATAATTCAAGATGAAGCCTCACTATTTATTTATAACAACTTGAAAATTAATTTTGTTAAAGGAGAAACTTTAAATAATAAGATTACTTTTAAAGAAGATATCATCAATACAAAAACCTATTTTGGCATTGGATTTGATATTCATAAATTAATTAAAGACAAAAAACTTTATTTAGGCGGTGTTAAAGTCCCTTTTCACTCAGGTTTAAAAGGTCACTCAGATGGAGATGTAATTTTACATTCAATAATTGATGCGCTCTTAGGTGCGATGAGAAAAAAAGACATAGGTACTTTTTTTCCAGATAATAAAGATAAATTTAAAGATATTAGATCGCCAAAATTGTTAAAACCTATTGTTGATATTTTAAATAAAAATAATTTTTATATTAATAATTTGGATATTAATTTAATTTGTGAACAACCAAAGATTTCAATTTATAGAAATAAAATAATAAAATCATTATCTACTTTATTAAATGTAGATAAAAATTTAATAAATCTAAAAGGTAAAACAGTTGAAAAACTAGGTTTAATAGGAAAGGAAAAAGCGATAGCTTGTGAAACTATTTGCTCAATATCACAATGAAGAAAATTAACATTTTAATATCAACATTTTTTGGATACGGATATCTTACAAAAATACCAGGAACAGTTACATCATTAGTAACTGCTATTTTTATTTATATTGCTTATGAATATCTTGGTTACTCTGATCTTAAATTTTCAATAATTTTTTTTACACTTTTATTTTTTTATTCTTTTTATGCAGTTAAAGACGCAGAAAGTGAGTTTAAAAACAAAGATCCAAGACAAATTGTTATTGATGAAGTTTTAGGGCAATCTATGCCTTTAATACTAATTTTATATTTAGATCAAACTAATCAATTAAGTATTCAAATTGAGATTTACTATATTTTATCATTCATATTCTTTAGATTTTTTGATATTTTAAAACCATTTCCAGTAAGTTATTTTGATAAAAATTTTAAAAATTACTTTGGTATAATTATGGATGATATAATGGCTGGATTGTATTCAATGTTATTAATTTACCTAATAAGTCTTAAATTTTAATGAGTATTCAACTACTTCATAAAAAGCTTATTAAAAAGAAATTAACTATATCTGTTGCAGAGTCTTGTACTGGTGGACTATTGGCTCATAACCTTACTAAACTAGCCAACTCATCAAAATATTTTCAAATGGGACTAACCACTTACTCTAATCAAGCAAAAATAAAGATATTAAAAGTAAATAAAAATATTATTAGAAAATATGGCGCTGTAAGCGCTGAGTGTTGTAATGCAATGGTAAAAAATTTATCTAAAATTTCAAAAAGTAAAATAAATGTTTCAATTACTGGAATTGCAGGACCTGGTGGAGCTTCAAAAAATAAACCAGTAGGTTTAGTTTATATAGGAATAAATAAAGGAAAAAAACTCATCATAAAAGAAAACATTTTTAAAGCAAAAAAGAGATATTCAATTCAATCTTTAACAGTAAAAAAAGTAATAAAAACTATTCTTAAAATAATCTGATTAATTAAAATTTGCTAAAGCGTTGTAGATACAACCAATGCCAATTCCTGCAACTTCATCACTTTTTAAAGATCTTGCTCTAGTAGTCATTTTAGATTTTAAGAATTTTGAAGTTCTGTGATCAGGGTATCTATATTGGATAATATGTAACCAAGGACCATTAAAACTCACTCCATCTAAATTTTTGTTAAATTTTTGAACACCATTACTTGCTTGAGAATTATGTGCTTTTTTTGCCCAAGGCTCTAAAATTGAATTATCCACGAAACCATCTTGGAATAATTCAGCAGCTTTTAATAAATTTTTTTCATAGTTTTTTGGTAGCTTGACATTTGCTGCATTAGCAATTTCTAAAATCATAAAAGCTTCACCTAATCCGGTATGATGATACCATAACGATCTATTACCACGGGTTGTCCTATCTTTAATGCTGCCATCTTTTAAAATCCATTTATCTGCCCCTTTAACAAGCTTTTTAACTAAAGATTTATAATTTTTATTATTATTGTGTTTGAGAGCAATGTTGGGAAAAAACCATCCAGCAGAATTTCCCATATAAAATTTTGATGCTGGTTTTATTCTTTTGTAAAAAGATTTAAACCATTGATTGATCTTTTTATGTCTGGGATCGTCAGTTTTATAAGACGTAAAATTTAGGTTATAAATATAATTAAGACCCATAACAATTTCCACAGCAACAGTTGCATCTTTAATTGGTGCTATATCTTGACCGTTAGGGTCACTCCATTCTCCTTCACAATCATTTAAAATAGGTTTGTCTTTTGAGTTTGTGTAACACTGTTTGGTGGCTGATAGTGCACTATTCTTAGCCCAAGTATAAAGTTTATCAAATAAAAATTCTTTAACTTCATCATTCTCAGTAACACTGGCATAAGTTATTGCATCTGCATATTCTTTAAAAACATCTCTACTGTGAACACCTTCTACTATCTTCCAGTTATCCATTCTTGAATTGTAACCAAGTATTTTGGGTGCAAGATCTTTGTTAATAATATTTTTTTTAGGTTTATAATTTTTAAAACCACATATTTTTGATTTATATTCTTTAGGCAAATCATCATATTTGTTTAATATGTCATCTGGTATAAAAGGACTTTTGCTTAATTGTTTAGAATTGGCAACAGAATATGAGGCAAATGTAATAAATAATATATATATAAATAAAATATGAAAATTTCTTACAACCATATCTATTAATTACAATTTTTTATAAAAATAGATACTCATAAAGTTAAATTATACATTTATTCAATTGGTCGGTAAAGATCTTCAGCTCTTTTTTGGAAAGCATCTGCTATTTTATTCAAACCAAACTCAAAAGACTTAGACATTAAAACATTTAAGAATTTATTCTCAATCTCAAAATCAATATCAAAAGAAATTTCAGTACCACTCTTATATTCACTAAAATACCAATTATTTTCTAAATGTTTTAAAGGGCCACCGATGTTTATGGCTTTAATTGAGTTATCTTTTTTATCAAATTTTACATCACTTTTATAAGTATCTTTAAAGGGACCTTTGCCTATTGTTAAATCTGCTATAATTAAAGTTAAGTTACCTTCCTTGTTTTTTTCATAAACATGAGAATCTAAACAAAAAGGAACAAATTCTGGATATTTTTTAATATCTAAAACTAATTCAATTAATTGTTCTTTTTTACACTCAATTAATCTCTTAACTGATGCTTTGGGCATTAATGTTGACTTAATCTGTTTTGTTGAAGTTTAGCAAAATCTTCATCAGCATGATAAGAAGATCTAGTTAAAGGTGATGACGATACTAACAAAAAGCCTTTAGACTTTGCTATTGTTCCTAAATCATCAAACTCTTTTGGCGTATAATATCTATCTAATGGATAGTGTTTTGTTGAGGGTTGAAGATACTGACCAATAGTTAAAAAATCTACATCAGCAGCTTTTAAATCATCCATTACTTGCAAAATTTCATCTCTACCCTCTCCTAATCCAACCATAATTCCAGATTTAGTAAAAATATTTTTGTTAACTTTTTTAGCATTTTTCAAAAGTTCTAAAGATGAAAAATATCTTGAGCCTGGTCTAACTTTTAAATACAAGCTTGGTACTGTTTCAATATTGTGATTAAATACATCAGGATTTGCATCTAATACTCTTTTATAAGAATCCCCTTTTCTTAAAAAATCAGGAGTTAAAACTTCAATAGTAGTGTTTGGATTTTGTTTTTTTGTTTGATTGATTGTTTCATAAAAATGTTCAGATCCACCATCTTTAAGATCATCCCTATCCACAGAAGTAATTACAACATGTTTCAAATTTAATTTTTTTACAGCTTGAGCAATTTTGATAGGCTCTAGTTGATCCAATTTTCCAGGTAAACCAGTTTTAACATCACAAAAAGCACATGCTCTCGTGCAAGTATCCCCCATTATCATAAATGTTGCATGTCTTTTACTCCAGCATTCAGTGATGTTCGGACAATTAGCTTCCTGACAAACAGTTACTAAATTATTATTATTTACAATTGTTTTTGTTAAGAAAAACTCTTTACTATTTAAAAGTTTAGATCTTATCCAATCTGGTTTTTTTTTAATTGGATTTATTGGTTTATTTTCTTTTTCTGGATGTCTAGTTTTCATCTTTTCTAATTATATAGATTGTCTCGTCTTTTTTGCCAAACAAAAATCTTTCTCTTATTAATGTTTCAACATAATCAAGATCTAGGCTAGTGCTTAGTAATGTATTTTTGTGGTCTAAATCCTCTATTTTACTAATTAAGGACAATTCTTTTTTTTTCAAGTTGGTCAAAAGTTCTTTTTTTTCAATATATGAGAAAAGACCTCTTTCACCTGAAACAAGGTTAAACGCAAAATAAAAAATTAAAAATATAGAAACTAATAAAAAATAATTTCTTTTTATTAATCTTAACATTAATCGATCTTATTCATCCTCGATTTTTTTCCAAGCTCTTCCTCGATACGAATTAATTGATTATATTTAGCAACTCTCTCAGATCTTGCTAATGAACCAGTTTTTATTTGATTTGAATTTGTTCCAACCGCTAAATCAGCAATAAAGGTATCTTCGCTTTCTCCTGATCGATGAGATATTATTGTTTTGTAACCTATAGTTTGAGCAAATTTGATAACATCTAATGTTTCAGAAACTGTACCAATTTGATTTAATTTAATCAAAATTGAATTTGATGAAATATTTAAAAAACCTTTTTTAAGCCTCTCAAGGTTTGTCACATACAAATCATCCCCAACAATTTGAACACTTTTAACGGATTTCATTAGCTTATTCCAAGCCATCCAATCATTTTCTGCAAATGGGTCCTCAATTGATTTAATTTTATATTTCTTAATGATTTTTAGATATTCTTTAATTGATTTTTCAACTGAAATATAATTTTTTGAATGTATTGAATATTTGTTCTTTTTAAATAATTCATTTGCTGCAACGTCAAGACATATTGAAACATCTTTACCATTTTTAAAACCTGCTTTTTTAATAGCAGAAATAATCAAATCCAATGCTTGATTGTTGCTATTAATCATGGGAGCAAAGCCTCCTTCATCCCCAACAGATGTTGATAAGCCCTTATCTTTAATAAGTTTGCTTAAGCTTTTAATAACCAAAAAACAAACTCTCATAGCTTCTGTAAAACTTTTTGCACGATCAGGTCTTATCATGAACTCTTGAATTCTGAGGCCATTGTTAGCATGTGCTCCACCATTAATTATATTCATTAAAGGGTATGGTAATTGAAAATTTTTTTTAACAGTGAATGTTTTATATAATGGTACTTTTTTAATTTTAGCCGAAAGTTTTTTAACAGCCATAGAAACTGCTAACATTGCATTGGCACCAAGATTAGTTTTTTGTCTTGTTCCATCTAAATTAATTAACAAAGTATCAATCCGTTCTTGATTATGAACACTTTGACCTTTTAACTTTTTTGAAATTTTTGTATTAACTAAATTAACTGCACTAAAAACACTTTTTCCTAAATATTCTTTATTATTCACATCTCTTTTTTCAAAAGCTTCAAAAGTTCCAGTAGATGCTCCAGATGGGCAAATAGCAAGCGCTCTATTATTTTTTGTATATATCTCAGCTTCAACAGTTGGATTACCTCTACTATCAAATACTTGACGTGCTTTTACCTTTAAAATTTTACTCACTATTTCTTAATTAAATTATCAATATCGTTTAATTGTTTTAATAAGTTTTCCAACTTATCTAGTGGAACCATATTGGGTCCATCTGAAGGGGCATTATCAGGGTCTTGGTGTGTTTCAATAAAAACACCAGCAACGCCTACTGCAACTGCAGCTCTTGCAAGATACTCAACAAACTCTCTTTGACCACCTGTTGACTCACCTTGTCCACCTGGTTGTTGTACTGAATGAGTTGCATCAAAAATAACTGGGTAACCGTTCTTGGCCATGATTGGTAATGATCTCATATCAGATACTAGAGTATTATAACCAAAACTAGCACCTCTCTCAGTGACTAAAATATCTTTATTTCCAGAGTCAGCAATTTTCTTTGTAACATTAACCATATCCCAGGGAGCTAGAAATTGACCTTTTTTAACATTTATAATCTTATTAGTTTTTGCAGCAGCAATTAAAAGATCTGTTTGTCTACATAGATAGGCAGGTATTTGTAATACATCAACATGACTTGAAACTAGTGAACATTGTTCTGCTGTATGAATATCTGTTAAAATTGGAACATTTAATTCTTTTTTTAATTTATCAAATATTGGAAGTGACGCCTCTAAACCAGCTCCTCTTTTTCCTTTAAGACTAGTTCTGTTAGCTTTATCAAAAGAAGTTTTGTAAATAAAACCAAGACCCAATTTTTTTGTTATTTCTTGAATTTTACCAGCCATATCCATTGTATGCTGTTCTGTCTCAAGCTGACAAGGACCTGCAATAATACAAATCTTATTGTCGTTTGATAATTCTATATTTCCACAATTAACTTTTATGCTACTCATTTATGATTTTTTGCTGCCTTAATAAAAGAGGAGAATAAAGGATGAGGAGACAAAGGTCTAGATTTAAATTCTGGATGAAACTGAACTCCTATAAACCAAGGATGATTTTTAAGTTCAATAATTTCTGGTAGCTTGTTATCAGGTGATAAACCTGAAAAGATCATGCCTTTGTTTTCAAATTGATTTTTAAAAGCTATATTCACCTCATATCTATGTCTGTGTCTCTCTTTAATTACTTTCGATTTATAAATTTTTCTTATTAACGTATTATCTTTAAGTTTTGCATCATAAGAACCTAGTCTCATAGTTCCTCCAAGATCTTTGTCTGTTCCCTTGATCATTTTACCATCTTTGGTCCATTCATTAATTAATCCAATTATAGGTAAACCTTTTTTATCAAATTCACTTGATGTGGCATTCTTTAAGTTTAATTGATTTCTTGCGAATTCAATAATTGCCATTTGCATCCCATAACAAATACCAAGGAATGGTATTTTATTTAATCTAGCGTGTTTGATTGCTTCAATTTTACCATCTGTTCCTCTTTTGCCAAAACCACCTGGAATTAATATTCCAGAAATATTCTTGAGTTTTTTCTTAATTTCAGAAACTTTTAATTTTTCAGAGTCAATTCTAACTAGATTGACTTTGATTTTATTATCAATGCCACCATGTGTTAAAGCCTCATCTAAGGATTTATAAGCATCTTTAAGTTCAACATACTTCCCAATAATTGCAATATTAACTTGCTTTTTATTTTGTAAGATTATTTTAGTAATTTTTTTCCAAGGATTTAAGTTTGCAGGTTTTTTAGATTTTAATCTAAAATAATTTAATACTTGAAGATCTAGTTTTTCTCTAAAAAAACTCATTGGAGCTTCATAAATAGTTCTTACATCGACAGTCTCGATCACGCTCTTAATATCAACATTACAAAATAATGAGATTTTTTTTCTATGATCTAAAGGGATTGGTCTTTCAGATCTACAAATTATTATATCAGGCTGAATACCTATGCTTCTTAATTCTTTTACAGAATGTTGCGTTGGTTTTGTTTTTATTTCATCAGAAGCTTTTAAATATGGAACTAGTGTTAAGTGAATAAATAGTGCATTTTTTTTACCTACATCATTTGCAAATTGTCTGATAGCTTCTACAAAAGGTAGGCTTTCAATATCACCTACAATTCCTCCAATTTCACAAATTACAAAATCTTCTTTTGATGAGTCCTGTTTAATAAATTGTTTAATACGATCTGTGATATGAGGAATTACTTGTACTGTCTTACCTAAATATTCTCCCTTTCTCTCTTTCCTTAAAACATCGCTATAAATTTTACCCGTCGTGATATTGTCTGATTTTTTTGCAGACACTCCAGAAAATCTCTCGTAATGTCCAAGATCTAAATCTGTTTCAGCTCCGTCATCTGTTACATAAACCTCACCATGCTGAAACGGACTCATTGTTCCTGGATCTACATTCAGATATGGATCTAACTTTCTAATTCTAACCTTATAACCTCTTGATTGCAGTAAGTAAGCTAATGAAGCTGAAGAGAGACCTTTACCAAGTGAAGAAACCACACCGCCGGTAACAAAAATATATCGCGCCATGGAATTATCTTATAGCGAATAAAAAATGAATTGAAAAGTAATAATTATTTATCTTCAGGAATTGACGGGGTATCCTCAGTTTTTTCCTCAATAGTATCTAAAACTGAATTTGTAGGTGTTAATTCAGCCCTTGAAATGATTGTAAGCGCTAAACTGCACGCAATGAACAAAGTTGCAATCACAGCAGTTGCTTTACTCATAAAACCACCAGCAGATCTTGAAAGCATGAAGTTTTCTTGAGAAACACCAATACCTAGTGCTCCACCTTCAGATTTTTGTAAAAGTATTAATAATACCAAGATTAATGCAAGGATGATATTAATAACTAACAATATATTTTCCATGCGGGTCTAATTAAAGGTTTTTTTAATTATATCAATAAATTTTTTTGAACTTTGTGAGGCTTCACCAATCAAAAAACCGTCTATAACGTTAATATCTTTTAATTGAGCAATGTTATTACTGTTAACTGAACCACCATATAAAATTTTTGGAGATTTTTTACTAAATCTATTTTTAATAAACGAAACAGATTTTAGCAAATCTTCTGACGCAGGTATCAATCCTGTTCCAATTGACCAGACCGGTTCATAAGCTACAATTATATTTGATTTGTTTTTAATTGATTTTAAACCATTATTGATTTGTCTTGCTAAAACTTGATTAGTTTTTTTATTTCTTTTTTCTCTATGAGTTTCACCTATACAAAATATAATTTTTAAACCAGCTTTAATCGCACTTTTAATCTTTAAATTAATTAACTTATCAGTTTCACCAGATTGTCTATTTTCTGAATGTCCCAATATTATATATTTAGCTCCAACATTTTTTAACATTTTTGCATTTACATTCCCTGTGAAAGCACCAAAGTTTTCACTTTCATGACAATTCTGTGCGCCAATCTCTAACTTGGTTTTTCTTAATCTTTTTGACAAGGGTCTGATAAGTGTATTTGGTGGACAATAAACTATTTTAAATTTATTTTTCTTATTAGTATTTGAAAATTTTATAACGCTATCAAGGGAATTTAATGTTCTTAAATCACCAAACATTTTCCAATTAGCTACAAAATACATATATTTATTTGTCATTATTGAATTTTTAATCTATAGATTTGTTTTTTACAGATCAATATATTTATAGCGTAATGATAAAAACTTTGAAAAATTTTGGTGGAAAAAAATTGGGTGGTTTAATCCTAATTGTAGTAATAGTAATCGCATTTGGATTTGGAGGCTTTGGTGGTGGATTTAGTACCAATAACCAAAATAATATTGCAAAAATAAACAAGACCAATGTAACCACACAAAATTTTATGGACTATCTAAATGCTAGTAACATTTCACAACAAGCAATTAGAGAAAACCTTAATCAGAATATAGTTGAAGAATTATTATCAGGACTGATTTCAACTACTTTAATCGATTTAGAAGTTGAAGATTTTGATCTTTCAATAACAGAATTAACTGTTTTAAAAAAAATAAAAAAAAATAAAAATTTTCAAGATGAAAACAATGTATTTCAAAGAACTAAATATGAAAAATTTCTTCTTTCAAATAATATGTCGGCTCCCATGTTTGAACTTCAATTAAAAAGTCGTGAACTTCAAAAACACTTGTTTGATTTGATTGGTGCTGGAACAATAACACCAGATTTTTTAATTCAAAAAAAATTTGAAGAGCAAAATAAAACTCTGGATATTGAATATTTAGCAATGTCTAAGCAATATAGAGAAAAAATTAGTTACACTAATGAAGAAATAAAGAAATTTGTTGAAGAAAATAAAGATCAATTGAAAAGAGAATATATTGATTTTAAATATGCAATTTTAAATCCCAAAAATTTAATTGGGTTAGAGGAATTTAATCAGGATTTTTATGACGAAATAGATAAAATTGAAAACAAAATCTCCCAAGGTGATAAGTTCGAAACAATACTGGAAAATATTAAAGTAAATGTAATAGAAATTAGCAAATATACAACCTCGTCTACTAAAAAGATTAATGAAGATAAAATTTATTCTAAAAGATCGTCAAATTTAGATCTTGTTGAAAATGGTGATAATTTTTTATTATTTTCAATAGTTGATAAATATGATCTTGGGCCAGACTTAAGTGATCAAGCTACTAAGGATGAAATAACTGAATTAGTTTTTCAAAAGGGAAAATTTGATCTTAATAGAAATATTTTAGAAAAAATTCAAAAAAAAGAATTTGATAATAATAAATTTAATGAAATGTCAGCTAACAGTCTTGAGTATGTTTCGCTTAATTCAATTAACGATGACAATACTTTTGAAGTAAATTCAGTAAAAATGCTATACAGCCTTCCAATTAATTCTTTTACACTTGTAAATGATAAAGATAATAAAATTTATTTAGTTAAAATAATTAATGCAAAAGATAATTCTTATAATGTAACTGATGAAAATTACTTAAAATTTGTCCAAGAACAAAACACAAACAATAGAAAAAGTATTCTTCAATCTTATGATCAATTACTTAATAATAAATATAAAGTTCAACTAAATCAGAAAACTATTGATAGAGTTAAAAATTATTTCAAATGATAATTAATCGAAACTTCAAAGATTTTAAGTTTCGACACAGAAGCAAAAAAAATCAAATAATATATACATCAAAAAAAGTTAAAAATGATGATGAAGTTCTAAATCTAATTGATAATTTTCTTACAGAAAAAAATAGCTTTATATTTGAGTCTGTTGAAAAAGGTAAAATCAAAGGTAGATATACGATTTTTGGTAAAAACCCTGACAAAATATGGGAGTTTAATAATAATAATTCGTACTTAATCAAAAACAAAAAAAAAATTAAATTAAATGATAGACCAGATCAATTAATTGAAAAGATTATTGAAGATTTCAAATTTGAAACACCAAAAAAACTACCTAAAATTTGCTCTTTAATATCTGGCTATTTTTCATATGACTCAATTCGATATATTGAAAAAATACCAAATAAATGCAAAAATGATCTTAATCTACCCGATGTCAGACTTCTAAGACCAAGAACTCTTGTTATTTATGATAATCTAAAAAAAGAAATTTTTTATATAATTAATATTTTTAGTGATGAAAAAATTAAAAACTATGAAAAAAAATATGAAGAAATTAAAATAGAATTATCTAAAATATTAATTCAATCTTCTTTAAAAATTTCAAATTATTTATCTAAAAAAACTATTAAAGACATTAAAGTTAAATCTAATACTTCCAAAAACAATTTCATCAAGATGGTTAATAAAGCTAAAGATTACATCAAATTAGGAGATATTTTTCAGGTAGTTTTAAGTCAACGATTTGAGGCAAAATTAACAAAAAAACCATTAGATATTTATAAAAAACTGAGAATTACAAACCCATCGCCCTTTATGTTTTTCTTTAATTTTAGTGATTTTCAAATCATTGGAGCAAGTCCAGAAATATTGGTTAGATTGAGAGATAATAAAATTACTGTCAGACCCATAGCTGGAACAAGACCTAGAGGTAAAACAACTAAAGAAGATCTTTATTATGAAAAAGATTTACTTAAAGATAAGAAAGAACTCTCTGAACATTTAATGCTTTTAGATCTTGGAAGAAATGATGCTGGAAAAGTTTCTAAAATTAATTCAGTCAAAGTGACCGAAAGTTTCATTATTGAAAGATATTCTCATGTAATGCACATAGTTTCAAACGTAATTGGAGAATACAATAAACAATTTTCAAAATTTAAATCTATGTTAGCGGGCTTTCCTGCGGGAACTGTTTCTGGAGCGCCTAAAATTAGAGCTATGGAAATTATTGATGAATTAGAGTCAACTAAAAGAAAAGTCTACGCAGGGAGTATTGGCTATTTTTCAGCTAACGGTGAATTTGATACCTGTATAGCTTTAAGAACTGCTGTTGCTAAAAACAAAAAATTCTATGTACAAGCTGGTGCTGGAATTGTTGCAGACAGTAAACCAATAAATGAATATGAGGAAACTGTTAATAAAGCCAAAGCTTTAATTAACGCTTTAAGATAATGAAAATATTATTAATAGATAATTACGATAGCTTTACATTTAATCTTTACCATTATCTTTCTTCATTAAAAACTAAAGTAGATGTTATAAGAAATGATCAAATTACATCAAAAGAAATTATTAAAAAAAGATATGATAAAATTGTAATTTCACCAGGACCTGGGAACCCAAACCAATCTGGAAATTGTATAGATATTTTAAAAAGACTTCATAAAAATTTACCTTTTCTTGGTGTGTGTTTGGGTCATCAAATAATAGGCCAGGTTTTTGGTTCAAAAATTGTTCAAGCAAAAAAATTAATGCATGGAAAAACCAGTAAAATAAAATCTAAAAATATTGGAATCTTAAAAAGTCTTCCAAAATCTTTTGAAGCAACTAGATATCATAGTTTAATTATTGATAAGAAATCTTTATCAGAAGACTTAGAAATAACAGCAGAAACTAATGACGGTATAATTATGGGTGTTCAACACAAAAAGTACAATATTCATGGTGTACAATTCCATCCTGAAAGTATTAAAACTATATTAGGAATTAAAATATTAAAAAACTTTATAAATTATTAATAAAATGGAACAATTTTTAGAAAAACTTAGAGATAAACAAAATTTAAGTTTTGAAGATAGCAAATCTGCTTTTGAATTATTGATGACAGGAAAAGCAAGTGAAGATGAAATTTATGATTTTTTAACATTACTTTCAGAAAAAGGTGAAGTTTCAGATGAAATTGCTGGAGGTGTTTATATTCTAAGAGAAAAATCTAAAAGAGTGAAAGTTGATAACTGCGTTGATACTTGTGGTACTGGCGGTGATGGAATGAATACACTAAATATATCAACTGCTTCTGCCCTACTTTTAGCAAGCATGGGCACAAAAGTAGCAAAACACGGGAATAAGGCTGTTTCTTCAAAATGTGGATCTGGTGATGTACTTGAAGCATTAAAAATTAAAATTAATCTTGAGCCTACAGAAATAGAAAAAGAAATTAACAATAATAACTTTGGCTTCATGTTTGCTCCAAATTATCATAGTGCAATGAGATTTGTTGGACCTGTTAGAAAAAAAATAGGTAAAAGAACTATCTTCAATATGATCGGACCATTAAGTAATCCAGCTTTAGTTGACAGGCAAGTCGTCGGTGTTTTTGATAAAAAATTATTAAAGATTTTTGTTGAGAGTCTTAAGAATCTACATATTAAATTTGCATGGATCGTTAATAGTGAAGAAGGATTAGATGAAATATCACCTTATGAAAAAACAAATGTCATGCAATTAAAAGATGGCCAAATATCTGAATTTACAATCGATCCAAAACTATTGAATGTTAATGCTGAAAAATTTGAAAATCTTGTTGGTGATGATGCAAAATTCAACGCAAATAAAATGATTGAAATATTTAAAGGTAAAGATAACGATTTTTCAAAAGCAGTTTGTTTAAATGCTGCAGCTGGTTTAATTGTTAGTGAAAAATTTACAGAATTTTTAGATGCTTATAATTATGCAAGAGAATTTATTTTATCTGGTAAACCCTTCTCACACTTAAAAAAAATACAAGATGTCTGAAAATATTCTTGAGAAGATAATTAAAAGAAAAATAGAAAAAATAGATGTATTAAAAAAATCTATAAATCTAAATTCTTTAAATGAAATAATTGATAAGAATAAGTCATTTACTAATTTTAAAAAAAAAATTCAAAATAACTTGTCTAACAATAAAAGTTCTATTATTGCAGAAATTAAAAAAGCAAGTCCTTCAGCAGGTATTATTATTAATAATTACAATCCAGTTGAAATTGCTAAAATTTATAACGATAATAAAGTAACTTGTTTGTCTGTTCTTACAGAAGAAGATTTTTTCTTAGGTAACTTAATTCATGTTAGTAAAATAAAAGATAAAATAAATTTACCCATATTATGTAAAGATTTTTTTATTGATAAATTTCAAGTTCCTTTAGCTAGAAGTTATGGTGCGGATGCAATCTTAATTATTTTAGCTGGCGTGTCAGATGATTTAGCTAACGAATTATATGAAGAAGCCTTAAAGTTTAATATGTCGATCATTGTTGAAGTTCACACAGTTGAAGAGGCAAAAAAAGCTTTAAACTTTAAAGAAGCTTTAATTGGTATTAATAATAGAAACTTAAAAACTTTGAAAACTGATATAAATACAACCTACGATATTCATAACGTGTTAGTTAATCACCAAGGTCCTCTTATCTCTGAAAGCGGTATCAAAACAAAAGAAGAACTTTTAGATTTAAAAAATAAAACATCTATTAATACTTTTTTAATTGGTGAATCTCTTTTGAAAAATTTAGAAAAAAATTCAATTTTTTCAGTTTTATAGTTAAATAAATCCCTATTTTACTAGTTTTTTTTACTATTGTTATATTAGAAGAACTTTTATAGAACATTATTTGTACGATATTTGTTCTTATGCTTACTAAAAAACAAAAAAACCTACTCTTATTTATCAACAAAAAGTTGAGAAGCTCTGGTGTGTCTCCCTCTTATGAGGAAATGAAACAATCTCTTAATTTAAAGTCAAAGTCTGGAATTCATAGATTAATTAGCGCTTTAGAAGAAAGAGGGTTTATTAAAAGATTAGCACATAAAGCAAGAGCATTAGAGGTTATAAAATTGCCAGAAACTGCTTCTGCAAATGATATTTACAATAACTTTTCACCAAGTGTAATTAAGGGTGGTTTAGACGAAGTAAATATTAATTCTGATGAAATGGAAGTTCCGATACTTGGAAAAATAGCTGCTGGTACTCCAGTTGAGGCAATTCAAAATGAAGTTTCAAGAATTCCTTTACCTAGTAACTTAGAAAAAAATGGTGACTATTTTGGATTAAAAGTTCAAGGAGACTCCATGATTGAGGCTGGGATTAATGAAGGTGATACTGTAATAATTAAAAGAACTAATAGCGCAGATAATGGCAAAATTGTCGTAGCACTAATAGATGAACATGAGGCTATGCTGAAAAGAATTCGTAAAAAAGGTAAAGTTGTTGCACTAGAAAGTGCTAATAGAAACTATGAAACTAAGATCTATGGTCCTGATAGAGTAAAAGTTCAAGGTGTTCTTGTATCTTTATATAGAAACTTCTAAAAAAATAGTCTAAATATCTCGAATGTCTAATGTTGCAACACGTTTTGCACCCTCACCTACTGGCGCACTTCATATTGGTGGAGTAAGAACAGCCTTGTTTAATTGGCTGTATTCTAAAAATCAAAAAGGAACATTTCACCTTAGAATTGAAGATACTGATAAAGAAAGATCTAAAGATGAGCATAAAATTCAAATCATTAAATCTTTAAAGTGGATTGGGATAGAGCATGATGGGGAAGAATACATTCAATCAACTAAAATTGACGATCATATAAATGTAGCAAATGAACTGCTTAAAAACAATCATGCTTATAAATGCTATTGTTCAACTGAAGAAATAGAAGATCAAAAAAAAAGAGCTAGACAAAAAAAACTTCCTTATACTTATAATAAAAAATGTAGAGATCTGAATGAAAATGATGCGCCAAAAGATATTAAACCGGTAATTAGATTTAAAAGCAAAATAGAAGGAACTTCTATATTAAAAGATTTGGTACAAGGTGATGTTGAAATAGAGAATATTACAATAGAAGATTTTATAATTTTAAGAAATAATGGAACACCAACATACAATCTATCTGCAACTGTAGATGATCATCAGATGAATATGACACATATAATTAGAGGCGATGATCATAAAATTAATACATTTAAACAAATGCAAATATATTTAGCAATGAAATGGGAAGTTCCATTATTTGCCCACATTCCGTTAATACATACGCTTGAAGGTAAAAAACTATCAAAAAGAGATAACGCATCAACTTTGGATGACTATTCTAAAATTGGGATAATGCCAGATGCATTAAGAAACTACTTGCTAAGATTAGGTTGGTCTTATCAAGATAAAGAAATATTTACGCTTGATGAAAGCATTAAACACTTTAACCTAGAAGGAATTGGTAAATCTCCATCAAAGCTAGATATGAGCAGAATATTATCAATGAATGAACATTATATTAAAACTATTGATGAAAATGAACTTTATGAACATTTTGTCAAATATTGTGAAATTTATAAGGAAAAAATTAAACCAGAAAAAGAAGCTAAGATTAAGCCTTCATTAACTTTTCTTAAAAATAACGCAAAAACATTAGAAGATATATTTAATAATGCAAAATATATAATCTTTAATGATGTAAAATTTGAAGATAAAGATTTAGAATTAATTGATGATAAAGCAAAAAGTATTATTAAAGAGTTTAAAAATAATCTGATTTCAATAAATACATTAAACAAAGAGACGCTAGAACCTATTGTTAATAATTTAATTAAAAAACATGAAACTAATTTTAAAGGTGTTGGCCAACCTCTAAGAGTCGCTTTAACAGGATCAAAATTTGGACCTGGTTTGTATGATATAATAATTTCCTTAGGTAAAGAAGAAGTGGAACGAAGATTAAGAAACAAGATAATTACTTAAAATTGAAGCTGCTTCACTTGATGAAGAAGATTTTGATTTAATACCTTCTAAAGTTTTTCTACAATCAATTAATTGCTTTTCAATTAATTCTGGATTTTTAAGAAAATATGTAACAGTTTTATATATTTCTTCTGCATTACATTCTTTTTGTAATAACTCAGGAATTACTTCCTTATTATTAATAATATTAATAATATTTGCAAACTTAACATTCACTAATAATTTAAATATCATAAAATTAATAAAACTTAATTTGTAAATGATTATAGAAGGAATGTTTGCACTAGAAATTTGAAGTGAAATTGTTCCAGATTTTGAGACAGCAAAAATTGAGTTAGATAAAACTTGATCTTTCATATTTTCATCTGACACAACATCTATATTGTCTAAAATAGTATTTTTTATCTTATTGATTATAAATTCTCTATTTTCATCAGTTGCATGGAAAACAAATGAATAATTAAAATTTTTTTTGTTCATCAATTTAATAAAATCTAATAAAATTGGTAAAAGAACGTTTGTTTCTGATTTTCTACTACCTGGGAACAAGGATATAATTTTTTTATCTTTAGAAATTAAATTATCTAATGTTATTTTTGCATTGTCTTTTTTTTCAATTAAAGGATGACCAACAAAAGTATTTTTAATATTTTCTTGATCAAAATATTTTTTCTCAAAGTTAAATAATAAAAGCATATGATCAATAAATTTTTTTATTCTTTTAACTCTATTTTTTCTCCATACCCAAACCTGTGGTGCAACATAATGTATTGTTTTTATGTTGTTATTAATCTTTTTAACTTTTTCAGCAACTCTCAAAGTAAAATCTGGACTATCGACGCTAAATAAAATGTCTGGATTAAATCTTAGAATTTCATCAACAGTAGTATTAATTTTATTTCTTATCTTGAAAATATTGAGCAATACACTTGTAAAACCAAGATAAGTAATATCTTTAAGATCAAATATTGACTCTATTCCTATTTTTTTAAGATTTGATCCTCCGACAGATAAATATTCAATTTCAGAATTTTCTATTTTAAGTTTTGAAATAATTGTTGATGCTAATTTATCTCCAGAAGGTTCTCCAGTTAATACAAAAATTTTCTTCATATAATCTTAATAAAAATCCTATTTTTATTAGCAAAACTTAAACATTTATCTTTATCTAAGAATATATTTTTTTTAGATTTTAAAACTATTCCTTTTAATCCATATTTTTTGCAGTCTTTTAAAGTGTGTAAGCCTATAGTTGGTAAATCCATTCTTAGGTCTTGTTTTTTTTTAGGTAACTTAATCAAAATGCCTTCTGATTTTTTCTTTAATTTTGATAACATTTTCTTTGTTCCCTGACTGTCTTCAATTGCTAAGATATTATTATCTTTAACAATGACTGCCTGTACATGATCTAGGTTATTTAATTTATTGAAATAAATAATTCCTTTTTTAATAGAGTTCATATCATTTAAATTAGGTTTTAATTTAGTGTAATTTCCAGTTTTTACAGCTAGTTCAGGATTAAAAGAAATGGAGCTAATAACTCTTATGTTTTCATTGTCTAAAATTTTTATTATAGCTTTTATAATTGCAGCATCACCTAATTTTGCAGCTTTAATTATACTGGGCATGTAATAGACACCTTTAAAATCTAATCTTAGCGTGGAAAATTTTGGTTTTGCAATTTTACCTGCAAACAAAACTTTCCTTGAACTTTTATTTTTAATTAAACTTATTATTTTTCCGAATTTACCAATGCTTATTCGATAGGAATTTTTATCATTTTTAAATTTATTGTTTTTTGAAAAATCAATAATATAGTATTCTTTATTTAATTTTTTTATTTTATTAAGAACAATTTCTGAAAAATCAGTATCTCCTAGAAATAATCCAATCATTTTATTTTGAAAATGGTGTGCAGATAGGTCTTTTTTTATCTTTTTCTATAAATTTAACCATTTCTAATACCAATTCATTTTTTTTTAAATCTTCGTTTAAGTTGTTTAAATTTTCTGTTAGATTTTCATTCTTAAATATTGCCTTGTACGCATCATTTAAAGTCATTATTTCTTTATTTGGAATATTTTTCCTTCTAAGACCAATTAGATTTAGCCCTTGCAATACACTTCTGTTACCATGAACAATACCATATGGTATTATATCTCTTACAACTCCACACATTCCACCGATCATTGCAGATCTGCCCACTCTAGTAAATTGTTGAACTGCAGAATTACCACCGATAATAACGTTGTCTTCTATTTCAGCATGACCTCCTAATGGTACATTATTTGCCAAAATTACATTATCACCAACCTTGCAATCATGAGCAATGTGAGAAGAGACCATAAATAAACAGTTATCACCAATCTTTGTTAATCCACCACCTCCTTTTGTGCCAGGATTAATAGTTACATATTCTCTAATTTTATTATTATCTCCAATCTCAAGTTTCGTTTCTTCACCATCAAATTTTAAATCCTGTGGATCATTACCGATAGATGAAAAAGGATATATTTTATTATTTTTACCTATCTTAGTGTCACCAACTATACTTACATGAGATTGTATTTCTGAATTCTCCTTAATTTCAACGTTTGGGCCAATTATTGAATAAGCACCAATTTTTACATTAGAATAAATTTTTGCTTTAGGGTCTACAATTGCTGATTTGTGAATCATCTATTATCTTTTAAAAATTCCCTAATATTTTTAGCAGGATAGCCCATCACTTTAGAATTATCGGGTATATTTTTAATAACACCACTTCCTCCTGCAATTTCAACATTATTACCTATCTTTAAATGTCCTGAAATTCCTGCTTGACCACCAATTTTAACATTATTACCAATTACAGAACTTCCAGCAATTCCTACTTGACCTGCAATAATTGCATTTTCCCCTATCTTAACATTATGAGCTATATGAATTTGATTGTCTAAATATGTATTTTTTCCAATAATAGTATTAGACATTGAGCCTCTATCTATAGTAGAGCCACATCCTATTTCACAATTATCCTCAATTAGAACAATTCCCATATGAGGGTATCTTAAATTTTTATTATGATTTGGAAAAAAACCAAACCCATGTTTTCCTATAATACAGTTATCTAAGATTTTAACATTATTTTTAATCAAAGTATTTCTAATAACAACATTTGATCCAATAGAACAATTGTCTCCAATTGAAACATTTTTTTCAATAATAGTATTATGACCAATTAAACAATTTGCACCTATTGATACATTTTTTCCAATTAAAACATTTTTACCAAATTTAGCGTTATCACCAAATTTAGTGTTGTTAATTTTTTTAACGGTATCATCAAAGTCATCATTGATAGAGTCTGGATAAAATTTAGTAGTTATAATCGAGGTCGAAACTAAAACATTATCTACAATTATTGGTTTGCAACTTTTGGGTAATTCATTTTGTAAATTTTTAGTTGTTATACAAAAAGAAGCTTTAGTATTATTAGCAGCAGATTTGTATTTTTTTGAATGAAAAAAAGTAATTTCATTTAATCTAGAATTTAGTAAATCCTTGATGTCAATAATATTTAAATTCTCATTATTTTTTTCATAATTGAGACTTAATTCTTTTAATATTTCACTATATTTAAAAGGACCATTGTTTTTAAAAAAAGGATTACCCATGTTTGCTTTTAACAAAGCAAAGTGAAATAAGTTATCAATATTTATTGCTATTTATTTCTTATCTACAATTGTAGCAGACCATATCGCATCAGCCATTTTCTTATCATCTACAAAAGCCTCTCCTTTGTATTTCCAAACTCTACCATGAGATCTTATTGCTTCAATTTTTAATAAAAGTTTACAATCTGGTATGACTGGGTTTCTAAAACGTGCCTTCTCAACACCCATGAGAAAAACAAGTTTGTTTTCATATGTAGATTTATCTATACCATGGGCTGTAAGAGCTGCAGCTGTCTGCCCAAAAGCTTCAACTATAAGAACACCTGGCATCACAGGTTGCCCTGGAAAATGACCTTGAACAAAAAAACTATCCTTCTTAACATTAACTATTCCAGTAGCAGATGTTAATTTATTAATATCATGAAGTTCATCAATTAATAACATAGGGTCTCTATGTGGTAACAAACTTTCAATATCTTTTTTATTTAAGCTAGTCATTTATTTGATATCGACTGTTTTAATTTGATTATCAATAAGTTCAATTAATTTTTTAGTTATGTCATAGTTTTTACTTGCAATAAAAACATTTTTTTTATCTATAAGCATATAAATAGAATTATCAGCCATATATTTTTCTATAATTGGATTTATTGAATTTAAAAAATTTATTATATTTCTATTTCTTTTTGTTTTTAAATCTGCAATTTCATTAGTTTTATTCTTTCTATATTTTTGAAATTTTACCTGTAATGTTTTCATTTCTTTGCTAATTTCTTCTTTAGAAATTAAATTTTTTTTAGCTAAGATTTTCTTTTCTTCATTTTTAAAATCTTCATCACTTGATTTAAATTCACTAATTTTAAATTCCTCTTCTTTTTTTAGTTTACTTAAAAGTGATTTACCAGCTAGTGTATTGGTCAAAATAAAATCAATATTTAAATAAGCAACTTTATCTTCAGCTTTTAAGTTGTTGACTGATAACAATGAAATTAAAGTTATAAATAATAAATTTTTAAATAATTTCATTAAAAAGTTGTTCCAAGATTGAATCTGAAGGACTCAGTTTTGTCATCAGTTTGTTTTGAAATTGGATAAGCAAA
>Ga0209667_1000977_pt1 | contig 22074 bp, 20 predicted proteins | sample SaaInlV_165m_DNA_2_FD_184682 | JGI IMG/M metagenome (GOLD analysis project Ga0209667, IMG submission 184682) | Marine microbial communities from expanding oxygen minimum zones in the Saanich Inlet - Saanich Inlet SI037_S3LV_125m_DNA (SPAdes)... | ecosystem: Environmental > Aquatic > Marine >... | reverse complement strand
TTCGTCTTTAAAGAGCTCCTTGAGTGGCTCAACTAACTCAAATTGTAAATCTTCGGGTAGACCGCCAACATTGTGATGAGATTTAATTACTTTTGCTTTGCCTGACGCTGCGCCAGCTGACTCAATCACATCGGGATAAATAGTGCCTTGAGCTAGAAAATTTACATCTTTTAATTTTTTGGCTTCTCGATTAAAAATGTCAATAAATGCATTACCTATAATTTTTCTTTTTAGCTCTGGATCACTCTCATTTTCTAAGTGGTCATAAAAGTATTGCTGAGCATTAGCTCTGATAACTTTTACACCCAGGTTCTGACTAAACGTATTCATTACTTCGTCACCTTCATTGAGTCTGAGTAATCCATTGTCAACAAAGACACACGTAAGTTGATCACCAATGGCTTTTTGAAGAAGAACAGCTACTACAGAAGAGTCAACGCCACCTGAAAGACCTAATAGAACTTTTTGTTTGCCAACCTGCACCTTAACTTTTTCTAGTAAGTCATCAATAATATTTTCTGTAGTCCATTTCTTTTCACAGTGACAAATATTGGTAATGAATCTCTCTAAAATGTTAACCCCTTGTTTTGTGTGGGTGACTTCTGGGTGAAACTGGAGTCCATAGTAATGTTTCTTTTGATTTGCAAAGCCAGCAATAGGGCAGTTTTCAGATGAAGCAATAAGTTCAAATCCGGGTGGTAATTTTGTCACCTCTATGCCGTGGCTCATCCAAACATCAAGAAGTCCATGACCATCAGAGTTTATTTCGTCATTAATTCCAGATAAGAGCTTAGAATGATTTCTAGCCCGAATTTTAGCAAAGCCAAATTCAGCCTTTTCAGCACTGGTTGCATCGCCTCCTAATTGGACAGCCATTGTCTGCATTCCATAGCAAATTCCTAAAATTGGAACTGCAAGATCAAATACAATGTTCGGAGCTCTTGCTGATTTTTCATCATTCACAGAGTCAGGGCCTCCAGAGAGAATAATGCCACTAGGGTCAAAATTTTCAATAAAATGTGAGCTAACATCATAGGGAAGTAGCTCGCAATAAACTCCAATCTCTCTTACCCTTCGTGCAATTAACTGTGTGTACTGAGAGCCAAAATCGAGAATTAGAATTTTATGATGATGTATGTTTGGCATAATGAAAACTTGCAGTAGATAATTGTTTATTTATAGTTGTTATTTTAATGAAAATTAAAGATCGCTACATTGCTAATACTCTTTTAACTTATTCAATAGTTGTTCTATTAGTTTGGTTAAGTATCTATAGTTTTTTTAATTTTTTAGCTGAGCTCAATACTGTTGGGACAGCTAACTACACAATTCTAGAAGCATTTAAATATATTGTATTACAGTTACCAGAGGTGGCATATGATCAGGTATCGCCAGTAATCCTTTTGGGGTGTGTCCTTGGTATGGGTCATTTGGCAACAACTGGGCAGTTAATTATCCTAAGAGCATCAGGTATTTCTATACTAAAAATTACGTGGCTGACCTTAAAAAATGCAATTATTTTCTTAATTTTCTTAACTTTGATTGGTGAGCTAGTAGCGCCAACTCTAACCACATATGCAGAAAATGAACGATCAAACGCCTTGGGTCAAAATAGTTTATCGAATAGTCAAGATGGTTTTTGGATTAGAGATGGAGATAATTTTATAAATGTTGAAAATAATGTTGATGGAAGTTTATTTAATGGAATAACAGTTATTGAATTGAATAAATCCAATAAGATCGAGAGAGTTATAGAATCTAAAAGTGCAATATTTGATGGTCAAAACATTAATATGGATTCAACAAATATTTTTTCCATTAATTCAACAAATTTATTTGATGATATCGCTTTAAAAGAACGTAATTTATATAAAAAACGGGTTGCTTTCGATCAAGATTTGATTGATAGTCTTGAAAAGGAGCCAAAAGATCTAACAACTTTGACAATTGTTAAGCAGATACAATTTTTGACAGATAACAAATTAAGGGCAGAAGTTTTTGAGGTTGAGTTATATAAAAGGCTAGTAAAACCAATAACCCTCGTTGCAATGGTTCTATTAGCAATGTTGTTCATTTTTGGGTCTACTCGAGATGCTACACTTGGAAGGAAAATATTTTTTGGGGTGGTAATAGGTTTGTCATTTGAGTTAATTTCTCGAATTGGAGGTGCACTTGCATTAAGTTTGAATTTTAGCCCATTACTTAGCACTTTCGTTCCTGCGATAGCCATAATGATTATTGCAACAATAGCATTGATTAATAAATCAATTCACTAAAAAATGTCTCAAGTTGAAACAAAAACTTCAAAACAGAAGCTTAAGATACCTAATCGTTTCGAAGTGCTCTTATTGAATGATGATTACACTTCGATGGAATTTGTGGTGGAGGTGCTTAGGAGGTTTTTTCATAAAGAATTTTTGGCAGCTGAAGCAATTATGCTTAAAATTCATATTGATGGCGAGGCAGTCTGTGGAACATATTCATATGATGTTGCTCAAACAAAAGTTTCACAGGTGATAGAATATTCTCGTAAAAATGATCAACCCTTAATGTCAGTTCTAAGGGAAGTTAACTCATAGTTTTTTTGGAGATTCAATATGATAATTCACTCTATAAAGCCCCAAAGTGATGGTTTAAATGTGTATTGGAATGATGGCACTTCCAGCTGTTTTCCTTGGCTTTGGATAAGGGATCATAGTGAGAGTGAAGTCGATCTCCATCCGGACTCAAAGCAGCGTCAAATTGATGTATTCAGCGAGACGCCAGATAATTCAATAAATAAGGCAATCGTAGACCAAAATAAAAAAAATATTACGGTTAAGTGGACAGATAATTCTGAAAGTAGTATTTCGTTTGATTTACTCCATTCTATGTCTGAAGTCAGTTCACCATCAGCCCAAGCTTTAGGTGATGGCACCTATTGGAATTCAGTCAGTGATATTAAAATTTTTCCAGAGATTTCTTACAATGAGTTTATGGATGATGGGGGGCTAAATAAATGGCTTGGTCATATTCAGGCAAATGGCTTTGTTTTGGTAACAGATACTCCAGCTTCAGCTGATGCAACAAAAGAGCTTATGGAGAGGATGGCTTATGTAAGAAACTCCATTTTTGGTGGTTTCTCTGTCTGGGATAATAAGCTTGAAGACCCAGATGATACTGCCTTTACATCGCTATCAATTGAGCCTCATACTGATGGGACCTATGTTCATGATGCGCCTGGACTTCAAACCCTTCACTGCTTAAAGAAAGATTCAATTGGCGGCGAGAATCAATTAGTAGACGGGCTTGCTATTGCTGAAAAAATGAGAATTGAATATCCTGAATATTTCAAATTACTTTTTAAAATCAACATACCTGGAAGATATATTAAGACTGATACATATTTAGAGGCTAAGAGGCCTTTATTTAGGATTAATGATGAAGAAAAGGTAGTTCAAGTCAGTTTTAATAATCATGATAGGGCGCCATTTAGACTTGATAATGATTTAATGAGCAAATTTTATGAGGCTTACAAGGTTTTTCATAATTTGGCTAATGATAAGAGTCGTCAATTTCAATTTATGTTGGAGCCTGGTAAGGTATTAACTTTTGACAACTGGAGAGTACTTCATGCGCGGTCTTCATTAACTGGTTATAGACAGCTTTGTGGAGGCTATCATAATCGTGAAGATTTTGAAAGTAAGTTGAGGTTAATTCAGTAGGATAAAAAACCACATAAATCAAATTTTTTTTGAATCAAATTTCTTTTAGAGATGTTAAAATTAAGACTAATGACAACGTTAAATAAATAATATTCTATGATTGAACAAGGTCTGCAGCAAGAAATAAATATGGTAATGACCGAGGCGAGAAATCGCCGCCTTGAGTTTGTTACTGTTGAGCATCTTTTATTGGCTCTTCTTAATATGGATGAGGTTATTTCATTTTTAAGAGGAAAAAGAGTGAATATTGATGAGCTGAGAGCAGAGCTCGAACAGTACATTGATTCACATACACCTATTATTTCTGAAGACGCGGAAATTGATATTGTTCCAACTGTAGGATTTCAAAGAGTTTTACAAAGAAGTGTTTATCAAGCTCAATCAGCACAAAAGAATTCTGTCAATGCCATGAATGTTTTTGTTAGTATTTTTTCTGAAAAAGAATCTCATGCTGTATACATGCTCAAGCTAAATAATATTTCTAGGTTGGATGTAATGGAGGGGATTTCATCTCAATTAGCTGATACTCCGCCAGAAGAAACTAAAAAAGTTGAAGTTGAGAAGTCTACAAAGCCTTCTTCACTTGAATCTTTCACTAGGAATCTATGTGAAAAGGCTAGACTTGGTGAAATTGATCCACTCCTTGGGAGGGAAGAAGAAGTTTTGAGGACGGTTCAAGTTTTATCAAGACGAAGAAAAAATAATCCATTATTTGTTGGACAAGCTGGAGTTGGAAAGACTGCAATTGCTCAAGGTCTTGCTAAAAGAATTGTTGAAGGCCAGGTTCCTGATGTCCTAAAGAAAACAACCATTTACTCTTTGGACGTTGGTGTATTGATTGCAGGCACAAAGTATCGTGGAGATTTTGAAAAGCGCCTTAAGTCAGTTTTAAATGATCTTGAAAAAGATAAAAATGCTGTTCTTTTTATCGATGAAATCCATACTCTGATTGGTGCAGGAAGCGTATCTGGTGGTTCTTTAGATGCATCTAACCTTCTAAAGCCAGCATTGGCTGATGGAACACTTAAGTGTATTGGGTCTACAACTTATGAAGAATATAGAAAAGTTTTTGAAAAAGATCATGCCCTTGCAAGGCGCTTCCAAAAGATTGATATTGAAGAGCCATCAGTAGAAGATACGATTAAGATTCTTCATGGCTTAAAGAAGTATTATCAATCACATCATAAGGTTAAATTTTCATCTGCAGCACTTGCTTCTGCTGCTGAACTAACACACAGACATATGGGAGATAGACGCCTTCCTGATAAGGCAATCGATGTTATGGATGAGGTTGGTGCTTTGCAGCAAATAATGCCTAAATCGAAAAGGAAGATTAATATTGGGGTTTCAGATATAGAAAATATTGTTGCTAAACTTGCCCGTATTCCGTCTAGACAGGTTAATAGTAATGATAAATCTCAACTTCAGAACCTTGAAAAAGATTTAAAGCTGGGTGTTTTTGGTCAGGACAGTGCTGTTGATTCATTATCAACTGCTATTAAGCTTTCCCGATCAGGCCTATCTCCAGTTGGCCAGCCAATGGGATCATTTTTATTTGCTGGCCCAACGGGTGTAGGCAAAACTGAGATTTGTAAGCAGTTATCAAGGATTATGGGTGTTAAGTTGTTGCGTTTTGATATGTCTGAATATATGGAGAGACATTCTATTTCAAAGCTTATAGGCTCTCCCCCAGGATATGTTGGGTATGATGAAGGTGGACTTCTAACAGAGGCAGTAAACAGTAATCCATATGCCGTTCTTTTACTGGATGAAATAGAAAAAGCTCATCCAGATATTTTCAATCTTCTCCTGCAGGTAATGGATCATGGGATGCTGACCGATGCAAATGGACGTGAAGTTGATTTCCGTAATGTTATTCTCGTGATGACTTCTAATGTTGGCGCCCAAAATGTTCAAAGGGCATCAATAGGATTCAATGAACAAGACCATTCCTTAGATTATGAGGGTGAGCTTAAAAAAACTTTTACCCCAGAATTTAGGAATAGACTATCCGAGATTATCTACTTTAATTCATTAAGCGAAGATGTTGTGATTTATGTGGTTAATAAGTTTATATTTGAGCTTGAGGATGTCCTCGAGCAAAAAAATGTATCTCTGATTGTCTCAGATAACGCCCGAAAATGGTTCGCAGAAAATGGCTATGATTCAAAAATGGGTGCGAGGCCGATGATAAGGTTAATTGAAAAAGAAATTCGTAAGCCCCTAGCTGACGAACTACTTTTTGGAAAACTAAGTCAGGGCGGCACTGTTAAAGTTGGCGTCAATAAAGATAAAATTACTCTTAATATCTCTTAAATGAGAATTCTTATAAGCAACGATGACGGCTATAAAGCTGATGGAATTATTCAGCTCGCGAAATCACTTAGTGAAATTGCAGAAGTCATTGTTGTTGCTCCCAGTGAAAATAAGTCAGCTGCCAGTAGCTCATTGACCTTAGGCAAGCCGTTAAAGCCAATTCAAATCGAAAAAAATGTTTACGCCATTGATGCTACTCCAAGTGATTGCGTTCATCTGGCTTTGTGCGGGTTTATTAAAGAGTCAATTGACTTAGTTGTTACGGGTATTAATTTTGGCGCAAATCTTGGAGATGATGTTATTTATTCAGGAACTGTGGCTGGGGCAATTGAGGGGCGGTTTCTAGGACTTCCTTCCATTGCAATGTCGTTAGCGAGTTGGGAATGTAAACATTTTGACACAGCTGGAGAGATAGCTAAGCTTCTTGTTGCTCAAATCGATAAGGCGCCACTTGCCTACAATACAATTATTAATGTTAATGTTCCTGATATTCCGATGACTGAGATCAATGGAATTAAGAGTACTCGTTTAGGAAATCGGCATAAGTCTGAGCCAAGTATTCAAGATTTAAAAGACCCATCTTTGTATTGGATAGGAGAAAATGGCAAGGAGGCTGATAATGGAGAAGGAACAGACTTTCATGCAGTTTCTAATAACTTTGTATCTGTCACACCACTTCAAATAGATTTAACGAAATATCCTGAAATCAAGCAAGTCTCAGATTGGCTTGAAAAAATTAATTATTGACTCCACGTGTCTCTCAGCCCGACTGTTTTGTTAAATACTAGTCCGGCAGATTCACTGTCTCGACAAAAGTAACCCTCTCGTTCAAACTGGTATGCTTTTTCAATTTCAGCATCTCGCAGACTGGGCTCAACATACCCATTTTTAATAATTAGTGAATCTGGATTAAGTATTGACGACATATCATCCACCTGAGAAGGGTTTGAATCTAAGAATAGGCGATCATAAATTTTAAATTCAGCGCTGATAGCTTTACTCGATTCGACATAATGAATCACACCTTTAACTTTTCTACCATCAGTTGGATTTTTACCTAAAGTATCAGGATCATAAGTGCAGTAGATAGTAGTTACATTTCCATTTTTGTCACTATCAAAACGAGATGCTTTGATGACATATGAATTTCTTAGTCGCACCTCTTTATCTATCGCTAAGCGTTTAAATTTATTATTTGGTGCTACTTCTTTAAAGTCTTCCTTGTCAATATATATCTCACGACTAAAGAATATCTCTCTGATGCCCATTTCTTCATTTTGTGGATGTACTGGAGCAGAAAGAGATTCAATTTTTCCCTCGGGGTAGTTTTCAATTACAAGTTTTATTGGGTTGATTACTGCCATTGCTCTAGGTGCAGATATATTAAGATCATCTCTAATTGAGGATTCTAAAATCGAAATATCAGTAAGACTGTTAACTTTTGAAACACCAATTCTATCTGAAAAATCTCTAATTGATGCAGCAGTATAACCTCTTCTTTTGAGTCCAGAGATTGTTGGCATTCTGGGATCATTCCAGCCTGACACATAATTATTATCAACAAGAAGTTTTAGTTTTCTTTTAGAGGTGGTTGCATATTCTAGATTTAAGCGAGAAAATTCATATTGATGGGGCCGGTCTGGCTTGTTAAAGGTATCTAAATTTTCTAATGTCCAATTATAAATCCTTCGGTTGTCTTGGAACTCCAAAGTACAGATGGAATGTGTTACGTCTTCAATGGCATCACCAAGACAGTGAGCAAAATCATACATAGGATAAATACACCAGTCATCTTTAGTTTGATGATGAAATGCAAAGCGAATTCGATAAAGGGCTGGGTCTCTCATACACATAAAGTTTGATGACATATCAATTCTTGCTCTAAGGACACATTTTCCTTCTTCAAATTCACCTGCCTTCATTTTTGCAAATAAACTTAAATTCTCTTCTACAGAAGAATTTCTATACGGACTATTTTTACCTGGCTTTTTAAGAGTTCCTCGATATTCACGAGTCTCTTCAGCACTTAAAAAACAAACATAGGCTAATTCTTTTTTAATTAGCTCTATAGCACATTCATAGAAAATATCAAAATAATCAGAACTAAATTTAACTTTTTTATCCCAACTAAAGCCTAGCCAGTTGACATCATTCTTAATAGAGTTTACATACTCAATATCTTCTTTTGAAGGATTAGTGTCATCAAATCTTAAATTGCAATAACCATCGTAATCTGAAGCTGTTCCAAAATTAAGGCATATTGACTTAGCATGACCTATATGGAGATAGCCATTGGGCTCGGGAGGAAATCGAGTGACAACTGTTTTATGCTTGCCAGTTGAAAGGTCCTCATCGATAACATTGCGTATAAAATTAGTTGTTTTACCTGATGTTTTTTTTGAGTCCATTAGTGCCAACATTAACGATAATTCGAGGTCTAAGAATTATATCATTAAAAGTCTAATTTAATTTGAGGTGCGAACAAAGTGAATGACATTGTAAAATGGTTTTCATGAGAATAGCTATAGTCAAACTTTCTGCATTAGGTGATATAGTTCATGCAATGGCTGTATTGCAGTTTATTAAAAAATATAATCAAGAAATTTTGATTGATTGGGTAGTTGAAGAAAACTATAAACAACTTTTGGAATATCATCCTGAGGTAAATAAAGTGCATACAGTTAACTTAAAAAAAGCTAAAAATAAAATGTCACTTAGTCTCATTTTAAATGATTATAGAAAACTTAGAAAACTTCAAGTATATGATTTAGTTATTGATATGCAGGGTTTAATGAAATCTGCAATCTTGTCAAGAATAATACCATCTAAGATTACTTTTGGTTTTAATAGAGCTTCAGCAAGAGAAAAAATTGCATCATTTTTTTACACAAAGACTTTCAAGATAGGGTACGAAGAAAATGTTATTAAGCGAAACTTTGAACTTATTAAATTTGCATTGGAGCTCCCATATAATTTTAAAGATCTCCAAAGTAAATTGCCTTTCATGTTTTCTAGTCAAACATATGAAAACTTAGGATTATCAAGTTCAAAAAAAAATGTGGTGATCATACCTGGAGCATCTCATTCAACAAAACTATATCCAGTTAATAAAATAGCAAGGTTAACTAAATTATTAGACGCCAAGATCATTATCATTTGGGGTAGTCAGAGTGAAAGATTATTAGCCGAAGAGATTAAAACATTAAATCCCACAGTTGTAATTACGGATCAATTATCTATAGATCAATTAATATCACTAGTTGGTCAGGTTGATCTGGTTGTGGGCTCTGACACAGGACCAACTCATCTGGCTTGGGCATGTAATATTCCATCCATTACTCTTTTTGGCTCGACACCAGGATATAGAAATGCATTATCTTCGGAAAAAAATAAAATTATAGAATCAAAATCAAATGTGAATCCATTAAAGATAGATAAAAAAGATTATTCTATTCAAGAAATAAAGGTTGAGGAAGTTTTAAAGATTGCTAATTATTTATTAATTGAAGAAATTAATTTTTGATTGCTTGATGAATGTTTTTAATTGAATCAAGGATAAACTTTGCGTTTGAGTTGAACTCATCTACATTGTGCCCACTCTTGACTAGAATTGTGTTCATTATTCCCGCGTTATTTGCTGCCTTAATGTCATTTTCTTGGTCTCCAATCATCCAAGAGTTTTTCATGTCAATATTATGTTTAATCTTGGCTGCAAGGAACATGCCAGGTTTTGGTTTTCTACAATCACACAAGTCGCTTGGTAGATGTGGACAATGAATTACATCTAAAATATCTATATTGTTGATATTAAATTGACCTAACATCCAATTAGTTAATTTTTGAAAGTCAATCTCAGTGTAATAACCGCGTGAAATCCCGGATTGATTTGTAGTAATAATGATTTTATAGTTTAGACTTTTAAAATATTGACAAGTATCGAACACACCATCTATAAATTCAAAGTCTTCTATTTTATGCAGATAGTTTACTTCTTTATTTATTACTCCATCTCGATCAAGAAAAATAGTTTTTATAGTCATAAAGTAAGCTAAGTATAATTAAAATAGTTTTTATTAATTTAATTTACAATTTTCAATGTTTGAAAACTTAAATCTAGATAAAACGTTTCAGTTTTTATTAATTATATTGGCATTTTTAATGCCATTAACAGTTTTTGGGGGTAATTTAATAATTGTTATTATTTGTGTTCTTTGGTTATTTTCTGGAAACTATAAATCTAAATTTGATCAAATAATTAATAATAAATTAATGCTAGCTTCAATTGTATTTTTTTGTATCCATTTAGTGGGGTTGTTGTGGACTGAAGATTTGGCTTGGGGGTTGCATATTGTTCATAAAATGTGGTACTTTATTGGACTTTTTCCAATTCTTTATACAATAGTTCGAAAAGATTATATTAGTCATTATATATCTGCATTCATACTTGCAATCTCAATTACAGAGGTTTGCTCATATCTAGTTTGGTTTGAAGTAATAGAGCCATTTAAAAATGCAACTATTAGTAATCCAACTCCTTTTATGAGTCATATTTCTTATAATCCAATTTTAGCGTTTGCAATATATTTTGTACTTCATGAAATATTTTTTAATAAAAAAATTACAAATTTAGTATTTTCTTTATATAGTTTTTTTGCAATTAGTATGACAATTAATATGTTTATTACTGGAGGGCGTGCGGGCCAGGTTATGTTCTTCGCCATGATTGCTATCATTATTTTCCAGTTTTTTAATACTCAAAAAATTAAAGCATTATTTCTAATTTCATTTTTAATACCTGGGATTTTCTTTACTGCCTACACAACAAGTGATCTTTTTCAAGAAAGGGTTGATGCGGCCGTTAAAAACTCACTTTTTTATTCTGAGAATAAGGCGTCTTCAGTGGGCCTCAGAATAACTTTTGCACTCAATTCATGGGAGGCGATCAAGAAAAATCCAATTATTGGTGTTGGTACGGGCGATTTTCCTATTGAGTATAAAAAAATAAATAAAATAAATACGCCAGGATTGCCGAATACAACCAACCCTCATAATATGTACGTCTTGGTTGCTATGGAGCTGGGCGCTCTAGGAGTTATTAGCATGCTGAGTATTTTCTATTATCAAATTAAGCTATCATTCAATTCATCTAATAAATTTATTCGAGATTTTGGCATCACACTACCTCTTTTGTTTTTAGTAATAATGTGTAGTGATTCCTATTTACTGGGCCACTACACAACTCTAATATTTGTATTCTTTAGCTCTTTTCTATATAAAGATTTTGAAAAATTCTAAAAAAATACTAATTATAATTCAGCGCTCTAATGGTGATGTATTACTCAGTCAAACCTTGATTACCGCTCTTTATGAGCATTATCAGTCACCCAAGATTGACCTACTTGTTAATGACGATACTTTGCCTGTTGCTCGGTTGTTGTCGAATATTAATTTCATCCATACGTTTTCATATAAAAAGAAGCGTGAAAACCGCTGGCAGCAAGAAAAAGACATTGTCACTTCTGTGTTTAGAAAGTATGATTTGAGTATTAACCTTACCGCAAGCGATCGCAGTGTTCTTTATGCCTTTTTTGCGAGTAAGAATTCGATCAGTGCGATTGAAAGAAACAACAGTAAATCATGGTGGAAAAAGTCACTCTTGACTCATCACTATTTTTTTGACACAACTAAACACATCCTCCTTAATAACTTAGAGCCGTTAAATTACCTTAAGATTAAGCACACTAAAACTCTGGGTAAGCTTAAAGTTTCTGAAGCGGCCATTGCTAGCGTAAAGAATAAATTAGATAAGAAAGGCATTAAAGATTTTGTTATTTTTCATCCCTCTGCGCAATACAACTACAAGATATATCCTCAACACTTAAGGCATGAATTGCTTGCTCAACTCAGTGATTTGGATATTGGCGTGATGATTACCGGTAGCAAGAATCAAATTGATACAGCAATAAAAAAACAACTTCCTGTCTTGCCTCATGTTTACGATTTGATAGGTGAGACGACTTTAGAAGAGTATTTTGCATTGAGTCAATTATCTTTGGCTTATATTGGTATGGATACACTCAATATGCACATTGCTGCTGTTCAAAACAAACGGATTTTTGCTATTTTTGGCCCAACAAATTTAACAATGTGGTCACCATGGTCAAACGAACTACAAATATCTGCAACAAAAGATACCCCCATGCAAACTTATGGCAACATTACACTGTTTCAAGCAAATATGCCCTGTGTCGCTTGCGGCAATGCGGGTTGTGATAACCAACACGGCAAAAGCGAGTGCTTAGATCATATAAGCTCTGAGGTGGTTTCCAAAGAAGTCAAGAATTGGTATCAAAATGTTGGGCTTTGAAAAAACCTACACCCTTCCATTTAAGTATGAAATTCCGAATTACACTTCAGTTTTTTTAGAGGAGTCATCTATTACTAAGCGCTGGATTAAATTTATTAAGCGCTACATATATCTAACCATAAAGCGTCAAACAGCACTTGAGATTCGTCAAATTTTACCTAAGCACAGAAATATTCTTTGGATTAATCTTTCCGCACCTAGTTTAGGTGACAGCTTAATGGACTTATCTAGTAGAGTGTTATTGAAAGGCAAAGAAGTAGACCTATTCACAGATAAAAAAAACGCAAATCTTTATCAAGATGATTCCGTATTTTCAAGAATTTTCACGCAAAAAGTTGAGGTTGCTCAACATAAATACGACTTGGTTATTCTTGATTCATTTAGCACTAGAAGTATTGACATTAAAACTCAAATATTACCGTTGAATCCTTTTGTTGGGATGTTTGGGTATTACAATGGACCAGAAGTTAATCGAGTACTTTTTAGCTTCCACAGAATGAATCAATTACTAGGTTACGTTAATAGTGAAACTGAAGTAAATAAGGTTGCTAGGCCTTCAATGGCCATAGAGATTAATAATCTGCCCTCGGTTGAGGGGCTCAATCTTCCTTCGAGCTATATTGCTATCGCCCTTGGTGGTGAGTGGGCTTATCGAACCTATAACAAATGGGGCGAAGTAATAGATAAACTAACAATGAATAATGATAAATTAAATCTTGTTTTTGTTGGTTCTGATAATGCTAAAGAATCCGCCAAAGCTTTAACTGAAACCTTTCCTCGAGACAATATTTTTAATTGTGTTGCAAAATTTACTTTTAATCAGACAGCTCAAATCATTAAAGGTGCGAATATTTTATTATGTTGTGATGGTGGGCTTATGCACTCAGCCAACGCTGTTAACACGCCTATTGTGCCATTATTTGCAAAACTAACACCATTAATGCAACTAACAGAGTCTATTCAAGCTTTTCCACTTTTTGACGCTAATAATGTAAACAACATTCCAGTTGAAGATATCCTGGTTAAATATATTGAAGCTACTAATTCCGTGAATAATCATCTTTCAGGCGAATAATGTCGTCTTAGAAAAGTGTCGTTTCGTTCACTAAGCTTATAAATTTTTTTTGGTAGAGCTTTCTTGATAATGGCCAAAGCCTTGAACCACTTCCGCCTGATAGAATTAAAGGAGTAATCATTTTTGAAGTTTGTAAATGGGTTTGACACTGGGTGTTTTCCAATTGGCTTGTGCTTCAGTTAACTTAATATAGCGATAAAATGTGCCTTCAAAGTTGCCAAAGGCAATAACAAATCCAGGTCCACCATCCAAAAAGCCGAGTTTAAATATATAGTGTTTGATAAAAGACCAAAAGCCATGCAAAAAAGCCTTAAAAACGCCGCCAGCTTCTCCCTTGTCTTGCAATTTTTCAACGCCCAATGTTGAATAACGATTAGCTTTGTGCATTACTTCTTCAGTATTTTTGAAAGGGAACTGCCAGATAATATTCTTGATAACACCAATTTCTTTATCACTATGGTTAATGAAGCCTTCATGGACAGACTTGAAATCATAACTCATTTTGCCATTTCTAAATAGCTGTGGCTGCCTAAAATTTGGATACCAACCTGAATGTTTAATCCATCGACCCATAAAAAAATTCTTTCTCGGTATGTTATAAATATCAAGCGGGGCATTTTCAATAAGTGTGAGTATTTCATCGCGCACATTTTTTGTGCAGCGCTCATCAGAATCTAGGCTAAAAATCCACTCTCCATTGCAGTACGAAATGGCTTTATTTCTTAAATCACCATATCCTTCAAATGGAATATGTACCACTTTAGCACCAAGTTCTTCAGCAATTTCAGTTGTGCCATCGGTGCTGTATGAATCGGCAACAATAATTTCATCAGCCCAAAGGACACTGTTGATGCAATCACGTATCTTTTCTGCCTCGTTATAGGCAATAATGTAGGCTGAAATTTTCATGGCTCAGAATTATAAGTTAAATTTATGCGGTTAAATGTTACCGAATTATTTTTTGGACTATATACTAAATCGCAGTAAGACTTAAGAAATCTAGGAATTATTCATGCATGTATAATTACTTTTTGATTGTTAATTAGTTATTTATTATGAAGTGTAGTTTAATTATTTGCACATATAATTGGCCTGAGGCATTAAGTCTAGTTTTATCAAGTGTTGTAACTCAATCTGTTCTGCCTAATGAGGTTATTATCGCTGATGATGGAAGTAGTGATTCCACGGCTGTCATTTTGAAGAAATTAGCAAATCAAATTCCTGTTCCTGTTATCCATTCATGGCAAGAAGACCTCGGCTGTAGGATTCCACACTCTAGAAACCGTGCAATTGCAAAATCAAAATATGATTATATAATTATGATTGATGGTGATACTGTACTTCATAAAGACTTTATTAAAGATCATAAAAGGGTTGCGCGAAAAGGAGTATATATTCAAGGAAGCAGGGCTTTACTTCAGGAGGAATTTACTCAGAACTTAATCAAAGAAAATCTTTTTAGAGTGCCACCTTACTTTTCAAAACATTCTAAAAATAACTTTAATTTAATTCGCCTTCCTCTTGCATCCTTTCTAATAAGTTTTTTTAAAAGTAAAAATATTAAGCGAATTCGAGGGTGTAATTTTTCTATATTTAAGAAAGATATAATAAAAGTTAACGGCTTTAATGAAGAAATAACTACCTGGGGAAGAGAAGACAGTGAATTTGTACAAAGGTTATTTAATTCAGGGATTTACAAACAACAGATAAAGTTTTCAGGAATACAATATCATTTGTTTCATAATGAAAGAGTGACTAATAGTCAGGAGTCTGCCGTTTCTAACAATGATTATTTAGATAATACAATTCAGAAAAATCTAGTTTGGTGTAATTTGGGTATTAATAGGTACCTTTAAGTGTTTTTAAATAAAAAAATTAAAGCACAATTACTTAGATTTTTTACTAGTAATAAAGAAAGAGATTTTGATATTAAAGATGTAGAAAAAGTATTATTTTTTCGTTATGATCGAATTGGTGATATGGTTATTACAACTCCTGTATTTAGAGAGTTAAAACTTTTTTTTCCAGAAATAAAGGCTTCAGTTTTAGCAAGTAAAACCAATCAATCAGTTTTAACTAATAACCCTTACATTGAAAATGTTTATGTAAATCATAAAAATAATTTTTTAAGTGATTTAAAAACTTTATTAATTCTTCGAAAAAAAAACTTCGATGCTTGTATTGAATTTGATCATTCAGTTGTTCCGCATGCAATTATAAGATTAAAAATAATAAATCCAAAAATTGTGATTTCAGTCTCTAAAAAAGGAAGATATGGTGTAAATGGTGATGAATTAAAATTGTACGATTACTTCACAGAAAAACCAAAAGACGCCCATTTTCGGGACATATGGCTTGAAACTCTAACACCTTTCGGAATAAAGCCAAAGTCTAACCATTATGATTTGTTTTGTACAGATGCCCAAAAGCAAGTAGCATATAATTTTATAAGTAAATTTCATGACAAGTTTTTGATTGGCATCAATTTGGAAGGTGCAGTAAAAGGGAAAAAAATTGAATTTAAGGATTTAGAGGAAATTTGTCGAAGACTTTTTTATGTTCATAATAATGTCCAAGTTATCATTTTGTCAGCACCTAATAATTTTAAAAGAGTGGGCAAAATGATAAGAAAGATGGATCTAGACTATGTCGAACAAAGTTTCAAGACAAATACAATTTTGGACCTTGCGGCAGTTATAGATAATCTGGATTTAATTATTTCTCCTGATACTTCAGTTATTCACATTGCATCAACTTATAATAAGCCAATAGTAACAATTCATGAAAATAATCTTCACAGTTATAAACTTTTTGCACCAACAAGTAAATTAAGCAGAACAGTTTTTTCAAAATCAAAGAATAGCTTAAATGGTTTTTCTGTGAATGAGCTTATTGCTTATTGTTTGGAGATAATTAAAATACAAAAAGAAAAGGATTATGAGTAGTCGCCTGAAATATCTTGTTAAATCTAAATCTCTAAGGTTTGTCAAAGATCTTAAAGACAAAAGCCATCATATTGGCTCACTAACTTGGAACAATAAAAAAGTTTATTATCGAACTAGTTCAAGTGATATGACTTTAATATATGAGATTTTATTAAAATCGAAGTATAAATCTGAATACTATCTGCCGGAAAAACTAAATCCAAAGATTATTTTTGATATCGGAGGAAATATAGGTATTACATCAATTTATTTGGCGAAACTATTTCCTGATTCATTAATATATTCTTTTGAGCCTATGCCTGAAAATTTTGAAATTCTTCAAAAAAATATCAGTCAATATAAAAATATTAGAGCTTTTAATTATGGCCTTGGCTCTAAAAATGGAAGTTTTAAAGTTTATTTAAGTAGTGATCCTGAGAATTATGGTGGAATTTCTTTTTATCCTGATGCACATGGAAATCAAGAGAAGTCATATATTTCTTGTGAAGTTAAAAATGTTAATGAAATAATTAATGACCTTGAAGTTGAGTCAATAGACTTAATTAAGATAGATACTGAAGGTGCGGAGTATGACATTTTAAGCACACTTAAGGTGGATATTCTGCGAGGAACTTCATGGATTACTGGAGAGCTCCATGGTAATCGTGATTTTGAATTATTAGACTACCTTGACAGTATAGGTTTTTCAATAAGTTTCAAAAAACAAATTTGTAATAGATTATTTATGTTTAATGCTGGTAGATTTGAAATACTTTCTCAGCTTAATAAAAAAGAAATAAAAATTCTTTAACACAATAGTTACTTTAACAAAATGAAAGTTAGTGCATTTACATTTATTAAAAATGGGCAGATATTAGGTTATCCATTTTTACAATCAATACAATCTATTTTGCCTATAGTTGATGAATTTGTTATTAATGTTGGAGCGAGTGAAGATGAGACATTGGATATGATTCGATCAATCCAAGATAAAAAAATTCGCATCATTCAATCTAAATGGAATGATGGAATGCATAACCGTGGTTATGTTTATGGCCAGCAAAAAATGATAGCACAGTTCAATTGCACTGGAGACTGGGCTTTTTATATAGAAGGCGATGAAGTTTATCACGAGGAAGATTTAGAAAAAATACATAAATCTATGAAATTGCATTTAAATAACTCAAAGGTTGAGGCTCTTGTATTTGATTTTAAACACTTTTATGGCAATGCCAATACTATTCTTGATTCACCAGGTTGGTATCGAAAAGAGGCAAGAATTATTAAAAATTCAGTAAGATCCTACGCGCCTGATGGGCTTTTTTGGCTTGTTTTAGAATCTAATAAAAAGGGAAGGTACCCTTGGGCTAAACATACTGGGGCTAGTTGCTACCATTATGGATGGGTTCGAAGTGAAGATCAAATGAACCTCAAAAGTACTAAGGTTCAAAAGTACTGGGGTGGCGATCCTGTTAAGATAGATTATACTCAAACGGACCAGTCAATTATTAGGCCATTCCAAGGGACTCATCCAAAAATAGTTGAGAATTGGTTGCCTAAAGATATAGGAATATTTGAAGTTGACCCCTCATATAAACTCACTCAAAAGCAAAAAAATCATCGATTAAAGATTAAGATTGAAAAACTTTTTAGTATTGATTTAAGTAAAAAACACTTCAAGTTGGTGTGATGAGAATTGCTATAGAACTCCCTACATGGCTTGGTGATGCGGTAATGGTAAGTCCAGCGATTGAAAATTTAGTAAATTTTTTCAAAGATTTAGAAATTACACTGATCGGTTCATTTATTTCAATTGAAGCTTTAAAGCATCATCCAAAGGTTACTAATACATATGTTTTAGAAAAAAATTATATTAATGTATATAACACTTTGAATTATCTAGATGAATTTGATTTATTTGTCTCTTTTAGGGGATCTGTTCGTTCAAAATTTATTAAATTTTGCGTATCAGCTAAATACAAATATCAATATGATAAAAATAAATATAAAAGAGGGCACCAGGTAGAAAAATATAATAATTTTGTTAACGATAGTTTAAATATTGATTCTGCTGCAAGTAATTTAAATTTACATGTAAAAAAAGAATATAAATTAAAAGACCATAAGTTACTAGGAATCAATCCTGGTGCTTCTTATGGTAGTGCTAAACGTTGGTATCCAATGGAATTTGCTGAAGTTGCTTATGCTTTATCAAATGAATATGACATTATTCTTTTTGGTGGAGCTAATGAAAAGCATATTTCTAATGATATCGAAAAATATTTGATGGAAAAGGGTGTTTTTAATTTCAAAAATTTAGTAGAAAAAACAACTATTAAGGAGCTAATCAGTAAAATATCTAATTTAGATTTGCTTGTTACTGGAGACAGTGGTCCAATGCACATAGCAGCTGCTTTAGAGATTCCAACAGTATCAATTTTTGGACCAACTAAGGATTATGAAACATCTCAGTGGATGAATAAGCATTCAGCAGTTGTAAAGAAAAATCTCGAATGTCAGCCATGTATGAAACGCACTTGTCCACTGAATCACCATAACTGTATGAAGCTTATTAGGGCGTCAGATGTTTTAGAAGCAATCAAAAATCTAGATTAGTCTTTAAATTCTAGATCAATTAAGTGGCAGATTGTATGTCCTAAAACGATATGCATTTCTTGTATACGTGGGGTATCCTTGGATGGTATAACTAAATTAACATCACAAATCTTATTCATTTGACCTCCATCATTTCCACTAAATCCAATAGTTTTACATTGAAGTTGAGATCCAAGTTTAAGCGCATTAATGACATTAATACTTTTCCCACTAGTGCTAATTCCAATTAATACATCTCCCTTATTTGCAAGAGCTTCAACCTGTCGATCGAATAAACTTTTATATCCAAAGTCATTACCAATTGCTGTCAGAGCAGATGAGTCAGTTGTTAGGGCTAGGGCAGATAAGCCTTTTCGATTAACTTTGTATCTTCCAACTAATTCCGCTGCAATATGTTGAGCGTCTGCTGCACTCCCACCATTTCCAAAGATTAATAACTTCCCACCCTCTTGAAGGGTATCAATACATAATTGAGCAGCAATCTCAACTTTGTTTGTTAAGCTTAACATTGTCTCAGCTACTTTTAAATGTTCAGCAATCTCTTTTTCAATGGTAGTTTTCATGACTTTTGTATGTTTTTAATAGTTTTGGTAGTGCTTTTTCCATCGACAAATTGCACCAGCTTGAGTTCATCAGCGATATCCTGTCCAACCACCTTTTTTCCTTCATAGTCACTACCTTTAACTAAAACATCTGGTTTGACAGCTTTGATCAAATCATAAGGTGTGTCTTCATCAAACACCACGACATAGTCAACCGCTTCAAGTGCAGCAAGTATATAGGCCCTGTCTAGTTGAATATTAATGGGGCGGCCCTTGCCTTTTATTGACGTTACAGACCTATCAGAATTGAGACCTAATATTAATATATCGCCATAACTCTTAGCAGTCTCCAGGTATCGTACATGTCCTATATGCAATATATCAAAACACCCATTCGTAAAGATAATTTTTTTACCTCTTGCTCTTAATTCTTTACTAAGTGATGCAATCTCATCGAAAGTTTTAATGTGTTCATCGCTAGTTGATTTTTTAAGACTTGATTCATATTCTATAATCTCATTTAAGGTGGCAATAGCACTGCCAATTTTCCCAACAACAACTCCTGCTGCAAGGTTTGCAAATTCCACTGCAGCATCTATTTTGTAACCACATGCCAGTGCAAAGCCTAAAGAGGCGAGTACCGTATCACCTGCACCTGTTACGTCAAAAACCTCTCTAGAAACAGTAGGATGGACGCGTAATTTGTCATCATAAATTGCCACTCCTTGTTCACTCAGGGTGATAAGCGAGACATCTAAATCGTACTCAGTTTTAAGTTGAGTAATAGCTTTTGTGAGGCTGGCGTCGTCTGTTATATTTATTTTTGTTGCCTCACTTGCCTCTTTTTTATTTGGTGTAAGTAGATAAGAACCTCTGTATTTTGAGTAATCTAGACCTTTAGGGTCAACTAACACTTTTATATTTTTATCGTTAGCAATAGCAATCAATGACTGTGTTAACTCAATCGTTAAAACACCCTTTCCGTAGTCAGATAATAATACTGCGTCGTAATTAGAAACTAATTTTTCAAAAGATGCAAGTATTGATTTTTGAGACTCATCACTAATTTCATCGGTATTTTCATGATCGTATCTAACTACTTGTTGTTGAGATGAAATGATCCTAGTCTTTTTAGTAGTTATTCGTTTATTTTGAGTTATTAAGTATTTTGTGTTAACTCTAATATTAGCTAGCAATACTTTGAGCTTCCCAGATGTTTCGCAGTTTCCAATTACACTAATCACATCAACCTGAGCGCCAAGTGCATTTAAGTTATTGATCACATTACCGGCGCCACCAAGTGACATACTTTCATCACCGACATTAATAACTTGAACAGGCGCTTCTGGAGAAATACGCTCGCATGAGCCCCAGAGGTAATGATCAATCATTAAATCTCCAATAACCAATATTTTTGGTGATTTTCCTTGTAAATCAATCATGACATATCAGTGCCATGAAGGCGTTTAATCTCTGGAATGTAGGTTTTGATACCCTCCTCGAGGCTAACAACTGGGTCAAAACCCAAGTTAACTTTCGAGGCTCTGATGTCAGCCTGTGTATGCATCTGATAACCGTCATAAGGATTGGGAATATATTCTGTACCTAAATTAGTGCCCAGCTCTTGCTGCAAGATATCAGCTATGTCTTGAAAGCTTCTTGGATTTCCGGTGCCAACATTGTAAGTACCATTTTGTTTAGGTTTGCAGGCTTTGATATTAGCTTGTAAAACATCTTCGATGTTGATAAAGTCACGCAAAATTTTATCGGATCCTTTAAATAACCTTGGCGCTTTGCCATTTAATATTTGATGTCCAAGCTGAATCACCATCGATGAAGTCTTGGCTTTGTAGTATTCCCTAGGTCCATAGACATTAAAGAACCTCAATCCAACTATTGTCAAATCTGGGTTTTCTTTTGAATATTGGCTGGCAATTTGATCCATTATATATTTACTATAACCATATGGATTTTCAGGATTTTCATTGCCTTCAATTTGTGGTGAAGGTTGACTGCCATATGTGGCAGCAGAGCTCGCATAAACCATTATAGCTCGATCTTTTTTTGTTCTTGCCAATAAATCATAAAAAGAATTTACATTCGTTTTCATGATTATCTCCTGATCATAGATACGAGTATCTGAAATTGCTGCTTGATGAAACACGAAGTCAAACTTGTAATCACCTAATAATGCTAAATCAGCTTGATTATTAATGTTGCCACAGATAACCCTGCCTTTAAAGCCGATTAGGTTTTTGTAATGTCCAAAGCTTTTTAAGTTGCCATTTGCAAAAATTTCAGTACTTCTAAAACAATCAAATACAATGACTGTTGATTTTTGGAAGTTTTCTTGAAAATAAAAAGCAAGGTTGCTCCCAATAAAACCGGCGCCACCAGTGATTAGAATAGTCTTGTTGTTGAAATCTATATTGTTATACATCATAGTTTATTTATTTTTGTCTAATTATAGAGCATAATGAATAAACACAAAATGAGAAGAAACCACAAGCAATAGATTTATATCATATTT
>Ga0209667_1000968_pt1 | contig 22245 bp, 20 predicted proteins | sample SaaInlV_165m_DNA_2_FD_184682 | JGI IMG/M metagenome (GOLD analysis project Ga0209667, IMG submission 184682) | Marine microbial communities from expanding oxygen minimum zones in the Saanich Inlet - Saanich Inlet SI037_S3LV_125m_DNA (SPAdes)... | ecosystem: Environmental > Aquatic > Marine >... | reverse complement strand
ATTAAACCAAAAGAATATTTTAAAGATGGAAAACTTTTAAAAGACAAAGAAGATGATTTTAAAGATTTAATAAGAGGTTATATTTCATATGTTAAAGGTGGCAATCCATATATATATCCTTATATAATTGATATGAATTCTGATAAAAATCCTGATATACTGTTCAATAATTCCCAATTAGGTTCACAATCAGGAACACAATTAGGTTCACAATCAGGAACACAATTAGGTTCACAATCAGGAACACAATTAGGTTCACAATCAGGGGCACAATCAGATTCCCAATCAAATTCACAATCAAGAATAAAGGTTAACTCAGGGAATTATATATATAAACCGTCACCAATGTATAAGATAGGTTCAGACCCAGAAGACCCAGAAAAAAGAACATTATTGGCAAATGATAGAATTACGCATTTAAATTTAATAAAATGTGAAATGAATAACGAATTTCAATATACTTTATATAAACGTTACCTTCCTAAAAAAATGCGTTCAGAAACAGCATTATCAGCACTATATTCATCAATGATAGCATTTCCCATTAACCCAAAATTAGGTAATTTAAATGTTCCAAAAGAAGAAAATTATAAAAATACATTTAGAATCCGACAAAGTGTATCACCAAATAAAAAAGACCATTCATTCAAAATGTATGAATATAACGATGATATACGAAAAAATGATTTTTTAAAAGATGAAAATTTATCAAAATATTCTACCAAAATGAGTTCAATATTTAGAAATATCAATAGTTATGAAGGAATCCATTTCATATATTCTTTTTACATATCATCATCATTATTACCAATGGTACTAATTTTGGAAAGAAATGGATACAAAAATTATAATGATAAAAATATATATATACATGCTACAAAAATAAAATTACGCTGTATATGTGGAAAACTTAAAGATGACGAAGAAGAAGAAGAACCAGAAAACAGATGCAAATGTAAAAAATTTATACAAGCAAAATATGTTTTATTTAGTGGTTCAACAGATTCAAATATGATGAAAGTTATACAAAAAATATCAAGACCCGAAAATAAAAATGGCGAATCAATTAAAGTTGTATTAGGTAGTCAAGTTGTTGGAGAAGGAATTGATTTTAAAAACATCAGAATTGTTCATATAATGGAATCCTGGTATAATATGGCGCGTTTGGATCAGGTTATTGGTAGAGCAGTAAGAACTTGTTCACATATTGAATTACCATATGAAAATCGTGGTGTAAGAGTATTAATGTATTGTTCTACTGTACCATCTACTATTGAACAAAGGAAAACAGTTGAAACTATTGATGAAGCAATGTATCGATATTCTGAACAAAAGGATAAAAACATAAAACAAATTGAGATATTATTAATCAAATTATCTGTAGATTGTATATTACATAAAGAATTTAACATTCGAGATTATAACAATTTAAAAACATATTTACCAGATGAAGTATCGCAAAAATATAAAACAAAAGATGGAAGTCGTGAGTGCAATTATTCAAAATGTAATTATAAATGTGATGTAAATTTTGACGATTTAATAAATAATGAAAGTACTTATACTATTGAAAGTAGTAAAATAAAATTACAAACTTTAGAAAAAAAAATCGTTAATCTTTATAAACATAATTTTGTTTTGACAGAAAATCAGATAGATTTAGCAATAAATGGCGATAAAAAATACAATTCTAATACAATAAAATATATAATAGAAAAAATAATAAATAACAAAAGATTTGTAAAAGATGCATATCGTCGAAAAGGACGAATAATAAAAATAAAAGATATCCACGATCCGTATCCATATTATATATTTCAACCAAATTCTATAAAAGATATTAGAGTTCCTTTAAAATATAGAATGATGCCTATGATGAGACATACTAAAATTTTAAATATAGATAAATATTCAGAAAATAGAAAACCTAATACACAAAGTGGACCAAATTCTATGTCATACATTATGGAAATTAAAAAACAATTAGATGAAATAAATGATTCAGTATCAATTACCTATAAAGTAGGAAAAAACACACACACAATTAATATAAATGATTTTATACCTAAAATTAATCGAGAAAATCGTGATAAAGCAATCTATCAAATGAAGATTGATAGAAATATATACAATCCTAAAATAGATATGGATAGACTTTTAAACCACGCTAGAACATATAATGATAACAAGGATAAAAACGATAAAATATATTCTTCTTCACATATAAACTTATTTGCAAATATTAAAGAATATCTTAAATTCGTGAAAGATAAAAAAATATCTGACACTATTTTAGATATAGAACGTAAAAGGAGTGTATTAAATATAACATCAGATGATATTCATAACAAAAAACCATATGGTATTGCAGGTTATCAAGATAAACGGTTTATATTTAAAATATTAATACCAAATAAAAAGGGATCATCTAGTGGAACAAACTGTTCTACAATTAAAAATGAAGAACTGATACGTATAAATCAAAGTTTGGAAATAAATATTATATTTGACAATATTAAAAAAAATCTTCAAATTGATAATATAATACTTACAAAGGAAATGGAATGTAATATTAGAGAGTATCGATTAAGAGAGTTAGATATTACAAATAAAAAACAAGAACGTAGATTTGTAAATATTTATGAAAAATATCAAAAAAAATGAAATAATTAAATCAATAAAATTGAAATGATATAAAATCTGTGTAATTAAGTAGATAATGGAAAGTAAATCTGATGTTTATATGCAAACATTTATTAGTAGAAGATTACTTATTAAACCTCATGAATTAAAGGGTAATATAAGTTCTTTACTAAAAAAGAAATTAGATGAACAAATAAGTGGTAAATGTATTAAAGATGGATATATAAAACCCGGAACAATTAATATTCAAACAAGACCCAAATATGGAAATGTTGTTGTTAATTCATTTACTGGTGATATAATATATGATGTTGGATTTGTTTGTGATATATGCAATCCATCATTAGATATGCAATTAATATGTAAAGTTGTAAATAAAAATAGGATTGGATTAATTGCAGAATGTTATATTGACGAAAAAGAAAAAGCTCCATTAACAATTATAATTGCATATCAACATCATGATAATCGAAAGAAATTTGAACTCGTTAAAATAAATAGTGAAATAATTATAAAAGTAATAGGTTCAAGATTTAATATAGGAGATACACGAGTTAATGTTGTTGGAAAATTAATTGATGTTATTAAATCATAAATTTGTATAAAATAAATTTGTATAAAAAATAAATTTGATTTTTATAACTTTAAATGTTTTAATTTAAAGTTATACACATATTAATATAATACTTATTATGGAAAATACTACAATAGTTTTAACCATTGAAGAAAAAAAACAATTAATAAATAACATATATACACTTGATATAGAGCATCAAAAATATATTTTTTATATTATAAAATCATCTACAGATAAATATACATTGAATAATAATGGGGTTTGGATTGATTTAACAAACATAACTGATACTATAATATCTGAAATAAAGAAATATACTGATGCATGTATAGAAAGTAAAAAAATTTTGGAAAAAGTTAATGAAAATATAATTAATGAACAAAATAAAATTAATGAACAAAGTAAAATTAATGAACAAAGTAAAATTAATGAACAAAGTAAAATTAATGAACAAAGTAAAATTAATGAACAAAGTAAAATCGACAATACTTTAGATAATAAAAATATAGATGATAAATATAAATCAAATAAATTTAATTTTATAAAACAATTCAACGATAACGAGTCATCAATGGTAATATTATCCGAATCAGACGATGAAGAAGATAACGAAAATCAATCAGATATAGTTGAATCAAATAACGAAGACAATTCTGATGAAGAATATTAGATAAATAATCTAACGATTAAGAATACAATTCGATGCAGAACCACAATAACCATTTACACTCCAATGAGGTAAAGGATCCCATCCAGGACATTGAACGCAAGGTTTTTTCTTAACTTGTTTTATTGTATTAATCATATTATAAAATTTATTATCATTGGTGCTATCACTATGTTCTTCCCACCAATCAGCGTTTGAACTACCGCTGTTTGAACTATCGCGAGTACCATATTTATATATAATTCCTTGTTTTCCAAGAATTCCTTGATGACCTGTTCCACCTATAGGACCAGGATTACCACTTGGTCCTCTCTCACCTAATTCACCTGGTGTACCATATAATCCTTTTATACCTTTTAAACCACCAATACCTTGTCTTCCTATCATTTTATCTTCACGATAAAGTGTTCCAGTAATATATTTTAATAATAGAATATTAATAATTATACCAACTATTATTATAATTACACTTTGTATATTTATAACCATATAGATATACAAAGATATTTATTATTTTTCGAAATATTAAATTAAAATATTAAATTAAAATATAAAATATTAAAATATTAAAATATAAAATTGATTTATTGTACTATATTTAAATAGAAGTTGAATTTATTTATTAAATGAATGACATAATGCAATCACTTGTTACTTATCATAATAAACAGAAACCATATGAAACAACCTCTACATTTCAAAAATATGAACAAGGACGTTCTAAATTAAAAACTCCGCACGATGAACGTGTAATAACAATGTTTGTTCGAGTTGATAAACCCAATAAAATAATATCATACGATGGTTCTATATATAACAGTATTGATGGATTTCATTCTATTTATACGACTACGCAATATAGCACATTGGAATCTATAATGCTATTGATTGATAACACGCTGATATTAGGAACTGATAGATATACTGAAATAATAGGATATATTAATGCACTGTCGGAATTTATCGACAAATCGAACAATCTTTTGTTAAATAAACAAAAAAGAAAATTTATGAAAGCAATTGATAACGATAATTCTGATATAATATTACCCTATATAGCAAGTCTATTAAATATGAATATATTTGTGTATGAATATATAACAAAACAGTTTAAATTATCTCCCTTTACCGAATATAATGATAAAAATATATCAATTATTCTCTTAAAAAGAGATACGAGAATGTTTCCAATTATCGATAATGATGGTATAAATATGTTTTCGGATAAAAATATGAAATTTGTAAAAATTCTTCAGAATATGGGTATATTAGAAACATCAACTTCGTCAAGTGAAATCGCCGTAAGTAGCGAAGATGAATCCAATTAATACAGTTAGTATAGTTAATCCAATTAATACAGTAAATAATCTTTTTTTTAATAAAGATGTAAAATTGATTTAAATAAAAAAAACTGTAATAAGTAGGTATGTCAGAAAAAACTCTACATTCATATGCGTATATAAATGCACTATTTAATACACATTTTAGAAGTTCTGATGATAACATTACTCGATTTTTAGAAGATTATTTAAAAAAATATCTGTCCAATGCAAATACTGAGTTAGAAGTTAGATTCGGAAATAATAAAATTTCAGATAAAGGACCAATATTTATTCCATCTGTTTCTCAATATACGTTTAAATCAGTATTAATGTATTTAAAAAGATTAACGAAAAATAAAACATTTAGAGAAACAAATAATAAAAGTATGGATATTACATTTAATGGTAATAGATTATCTATAACAGATGATGAATTGCTTTTAAGGCAAATTTGTTCTGTTCGAGTAGAAGAATATAACAAATTGACAGAAAGACTAATTACTTCAGATAATGTAACATTTGTTAAAAAAAATAAAATAAACAATATAATAATAAATAATTTAGATATTAAATTTGGTTTGAGTTCAGAAATTCCATTAGAAAAAGAAAGGGATGTCTTAAAACAATTTGTTAATAAAAATAATATAAAATTATTTAGATACAAAAATAGGGTATCATATATATTTAAAGATACTTTTAGAATTGATTTAACAGTTGTTAAAAGTATAAACGGAAATGATATTAGTCGGGTTTTTAAAGAAAATGAAAAATATGAAATTGAAATTGAAGCGTTAAATCATAGTGCTGAGTCTAATTATAATGATTATATAAATGAATTATTTAAATTGACATCATTTATATTGCGGATAATTCAGAAAAGTCCAATTGTAGTATCTAAATCTATTACAACATCTATATTAGGAGATATTCATACAACAACTAGTATAAATACTTCTAAATGGTTTGGTGCCGATGCAGTATCTATGTCATGGAAAAACTTATTAGAGTATGGAAACAGTATGAAAGATATGAAATATGCTGTTACCGAAAAAGCAGATGGGGACAGATATATGATGTATGTATCATTTGAAGAAACGGAATCCCCCCAAGTCAAAAAATCCAAGAAATCCAAGAAGGAATATAAATTATGTGACTTAATCTTGATTGATAGAAATTTAAATATTCGAATATTTGTTAAAAATGGAAGTGAAAAAAATGACCAAAAAAGTATGAATATAACCCCTAATTCATATTATGTATTAGATGGTGAATTAATAGAGAAAAACAAACCAATATTTATGGTATTTGATATTTTATACGCAAAAACTGATGTTAGAAAAAATGTTTTAATTGACCGAATAAAACATTTTGATATATTCAATAAAATTTATTATGGTGAGAAAAAGGATAAAAAGATAGATAGACCAATTAATATTGTACTTAAAAAACATCACCATATTGTTAATGACTCCAAAAAAAGTACAATTACTATGTGGGGTAACAATGGTTTAATTCAAACTGCTTGGAATTATCGTTTAGAATGTGAATATTATGTTGATGGACTTATATTTACACCACTTAATGAAGGATATCCTGTAATAGACAGAGGTAAAACAACTTGGAACGCACTTCTTAAATGGAAACCAGAAAGTTTGAATTCAGTTGATTTTAGAATAAATCTTCGTCAGGATTATCAACATATTGATATTAAGATTGATGGAATTGTTGAAAAGGTAAATAAAGCATATTTACAAGTTGCTAAAAATATACGCGGTAAATATCAATCGTTAAATTACATACATCATAACAAACCGTTAGATATTGCAATTAAATTAGATGAAAATAATTCTATGTATGCAATTTATCCTTTAACTAAAAAAAAGGAAATATTTGGTAATAATTCTATAGTTGAGTTTATTTATAATAAAAATGAAAAAAGTCCTAGTTTAAGATGGGTTCCAATTCGTGTAAGAAATGATAAAGAGCACCCCAATAACATATTTATAGCAAAAAATATTATGGATACTATGTTCAACCCTATTGCTGAAGATGAACATATGATGAAAGCGGATGTTGATATTCCAACTATGCCTATTGAAAAAGAAGAAGACGGAAAGAGACCAGTTTCAAGAGGTCTATCACCTCGTTCACCACAACCACAACCACAACCAGGATATTATATAGCAGATGAAGGAGAAAGAGAAGAAAGTAAAATTATTAATTTTAGACAAGGGGGAAATGCTGTTAAAAGAAATATTATTGAAAATATTAAAGTTTCTTATAGAGATAAACCCAAAATAATTGAATATATTCTTGATCTAGCGTGTGGTCGTGGCGGAGATTTAAATAAATTCTTAAGTGTCGAAAATAAAGGTATAAGTAAACATAAATTGCACATTTTAGGGATTGATATCGATATAAATGGTATCAGAGAGGCACGAGAAAGATTATCTAAATCACAACTTTATAAAAGAAGAATTAGAAATAGCACAAAGACAAATATGTCTGTATCATATGTTAATGGTGATATATCTAAATCTATACTAAATGGTGATACATGTATAAGTGATATACCTAATTGTCAAAGTAATATTGTAGAATTTAGATCTTTGAGTGAGAAAGTGGACCTTGTAACATGTATGTTTGCAGCTCATTATATGTTTGAAAATATTGATAAATTAACAGGATTCTTTAGTAATATTCAAGATATGTTAAAAATGAATGGTAGATTTATAATGACTTGTCTAGATGGAAGTAAATTAAGACGTAAATTACACGATAAAAAATTTAACGATTCAATCGGCATAGACGGTAAATGGGATATAACTAAAAAATATGACAATATAAAACATCCTTTAGGTAATAAAATTATTTATACAAGTGAAACAATTCATCGTTCAGAAGAATATCTTGTAATAGAAGAATATTTAGTGGATATTGCAATGCAATATGGTTTTCGTTTAGAACATCATCAAGATATTAACGAATTTACTGACGTATTAAATAATATACATTCTAAAAATCATTTGATTGAAAAAATGAAAAAGGAAAGTACATTTGAATTATTTGATATGCAACGTGCATATATATTTACTAAAAATAGTGAATTTAATACAACAGAAATAACCGAAAGATTAAAACATCAAATGTCACAAATATTATCAGAAGCGGCAGAACTACCGTCATCAGCAGTTGCAGAACCACCAACCAGTCCACGCCAGGAAGCTGCAGGCCCACCGTCATCAGCAGTTGTAGAACCACCGTCATCAGTTGTAGAACCACCAACCAGTCCACTCCATGAAGCTGCAGATTCACCATCATCAGCAGTTGTAGGTCCACCAAATATTGTTGATAGAATCTTTAACAAATTAAACAAATTAATGCAAAAATATGATGAGGAAAGTTATTTAAGAGAATTAAACGAAGAAAATTACTGGTATTTATTCCCTAATCCATTTGAAACTGACGCAAATAATAGAATCACAACTTCAGAACAATACTCAAATATATTTACAAGAAGTTATGAATATAATTCTAAAGAAATTCCATACATAGATGTTGTACAAAAAATAATAGACCGATATAACATTAAAAATAAAGATGATTTAATTATACCTAAATTATGTATAATATATGGACTTATTAAAATATATGAAACTATCAACAACATAAAAGAAGTACATGCAGATACTAAAAAACAAGTATTTAGTACAATGGTAGAATTATTTAATAAATTAGTTCCGCATCAAAAGAGTAGTATTGAATTAATAAGTTATTTAAATGAAGACATCGAACAACAACAACAAAAATTCAATGTAAAGAGATTATTAAGAATGGTTAAAAATATTCAAAAATCACGAAAAGATAAAAAATCAAATAAATAAATATCAAATAAATATAAATCAAATAAACAAATAAATATAAATCAAATAAACAAATAAATATAAATCAAATAAACAAATAAATATAAATAAAATAAATATAAATCAAATAAACAAATAAAATATATCCCTACATATAGTAGAATGAATAAATTATGCCATTGTAAACATACATATAATATAAATCAAATTAATAATTATAATAAAATTGCAAATGACGCAAAACAAACTATAAATGGTATTAAAAATAATGTTAAAAATCCTAGTATAATTCTTGATATTGATGAAACAATAATACAAAATAGATGTTGGAAGTGTGGAAATGAATTAAGAGAGGTAAAAAGAATAAATCCTATTTTTAATTTATATAAATGGTGTATAAATAACGGAATTAAAGTATTTTTTGTTACTGCACGAGATATTGATGGTAAAAATATTACAATAAATCAATTAAAAAATATTGGGGCAAAAAATTATGACGGTCTTTATCTTAGAAACAAAAACTATAAACCTACCCAAAATGATATATCTATACAAAAATTTACAATTCGTAAAAATATATACAAATCAGGAAATAGTATAATAGTCAATATAGGAGACCAACCTCACGATTTAATGGGAGGATATAGTTTGTATGCATATCTTCTACCATCATATTAATCAAATATTTTCAATCAAATTTTTCAATCAAATATTTCAATCAAATATTTTTCTTTATTACTTATAGATATGGCTTGTTGCTTTGATGATTTATATAATAGAAAAAGCAGAGATAATTACTCCGATCCTTTACCAGATGAAGTATTTATGACACCTGCAGGTTCAAATCAATATGAACTTCCAGACCAATATTATCCATATCATTCACCAATGCCGAATGATAGACCCAGTGTATGTACTTCAAATGTGTATAAAAATTCCAATAAACAATGTATCCAAACAAATAATGAAATGGGTAAAAGATTAGAAGGTTATGAAAAAATGTATTCAAATACTGAATCACAAACTAATCCAAGAAAGTATGATTTAAAGAAAAACATTAATGCAGAAACAAATTATAAATTATTCATAAATCAAGGTTATAGAAAATCAGGAAAATGTGGTACAGGTAATGAATTAAATGTTGTTCATACAAGAACAGATAAAGGAAGTGGTATGAATTGTTGTAAAAAAACAGCAAGTGATTATAAAATAACAAGAAATATAAATTTTGAATGCGATGATGCTAGACAACATCCGGAAAGAGTATCCGTAGAATCTGATTTACGTATAGGAAGAAGTACAAATTGGTGCATTACAAATGAAAATAACGATTTATCTTCATTGATTCCAGATGTTCAAATTAATAGAAATTGTAATGTTATGAGTGAAAGACAATATTGTACAAATAATCAATTCAAACCAGAAAATAAAAGTGTAAGTCAATTCAATATTGTAAGAGCGGATATCACACAAGAATTACCAACACCACCTACTAATGATATATGTATGTGGAAAAAGGAATACCTCGAAGAATTCAAAGACCCACTTAAAAATTGGAAATTAGACAGATTTAACTAAATTTAATTTTATAATATTTTTATAATTGTATTAATATATTTTAATATATTTTAATATAATATAATATGGATAAAGTTTCATTAGTTAAAAATAATGTTGTCGTAAATGCTATAAGACGCAAAAATGCATTCAATAATATAATGAAAAATCACAGACTTCAACAAGAAAAGGGACAAAAAATTTTAGCGATTGTATTAATATGTATTATTGTATTTATAATAGTATCACTTTTAGTATACTTTTTAATATACAAAAAATATTATAGTGATGAAAAACACGATAATGAAAATAAAAATGAAAATAAAAATGAAGAAGTTAAAGTTCCAAAATGTGTAGAAGCTTGTAATATGTGTAAAAGAAGAAAATACACAAATTGTGATGGATTATGTGAAAGTTGCAAACAAAAAATGACAAAAAAATAAGATAACAAATAAGTTAACAAGAAACAAGAAACAAGAAACAAGAAACAAGAAACAAGAAACAAGAAATAAAATAAATAAATTTTTAATTTAAAACAATATTCATTATATGTTATAGTGCATAAAATGAAAATTATAAATTGGAATATAAATGGTCTCAAATCATTTTATAAACAAGAAAAAAAAATGATATATATGATTGGTATGATAAATACACATAATCCAGATATTATATTTTTTCAAGAAACAAAACTAAGTGACACTGACATTAAAAATTTGCCATCAATGATGAAAACGTTCCAAGATTTCGGTTATATATGTATTATTAATAACAGTTACAAAAGAGGTTATGCAGGTGTTGCAGCACTATGTAAACCCCATATTTTTGGACTTGATACAGATTATAAAACAATACTTGAGCAATTTGAAAATAAGATTATATTTCGTGAAAAATTTGATGACAATAGAAAAACAGTTTTTAAAATTATTGGAAGTAAAAATGGAAAGGTTTATGATTACCTAATTTCAAATACAGAATCCTCAATCATTACTTCAGTAATAAATAAAATTTCAATGGACTGGAATGGTATTGATTCGTATAATTATGCAGAAATAAATGAGGGAGATGAAAGTGGGCGATTACGCATATGTGGAAGAACAATTACTATTGAAACACCTAAATATTATATTCTATCGAATTATGTCCAAAATTCAGGTTCTGTATTAGCAATGTTAAAATATCGAGAAGAATGGGATAAGAATATACACAAATATATCAATTATCTAGAAACAGATAGTTCAAATCCAAATCCAAAACCAGTTATATGGTGTGGTGATTTGAATGTAGTTCGTGAAGTAATTGATATAACAGATATGCAAAGACATATAAATAAAAGTGCAGGATGTATGGATTCAGAACGTTTTCAATTTGAAAATATTCTTGTTGGGCGAAAAGATGCGTTTAGAGTTATTAATGGAAACAAGATTAAATATTCATGGTGGAGTAACTTTAATAACGCACGAACAAATAATAGAGGTTGGCGTTTAGATTATTTCATTATTCCAGAAAAATGCACGGAGGATATACATAAATGTGATATACTTGATGATATTATGGGAAGTGACCACGCTCCAATTGTAATTGAAATAAATTAAATATAAAGTACATCAATAATAAACAAATAAATAAATAAATAAATAAATAAATAAATAAATAAATAAATAAATAAATAAATAAATAAATAAAATTATGATAATATGATATGATAATATGATATGATTTTTAATGTATTATAATTATAGATAAGAATGTTATTAGTAATTATAACTGTAATATTATTGGTATTAATTGTAGGTTTTTTCTATGGATTTGAAAAATCATTAGTATTTCTAAGTTTAAAAAGAGTTGATCCAGTAAAAATTAATGGAAATTCTAATTTGACTTTAAGAAATGATACAAACACAAAATCTGTAGGTTCTCAAACACTTATACGAAATAATCTCAAGGTTGGGGATTATGTCGAACATTCATTAGTTACTGTAACCAATAATTCAGAAATTTGTGGAAACAAAACTAGAAATGAAATTAATGGAATAAATACAATTCCAAAAATTTGTGAAGTAAAATATATAGGATTAGTTTGTGAGGATCAATATGATGTTCCTAGTAATAAAGTCCGTGTATCTTGGATAGGATATATTAAGGGAAGTCAATTTGTACAAAATGTAGGGAGTTGTGATAAAACATGTAGAAATTGTACAGTATCTAATGTTGTTGATGTTAATTTTTTAACTAAAATAGATTCAATACAACATATAGAATTAGTAGATATGGGTTGTCCTATTGGATACTCTGGTCCTAATAATAATAACGAATGTACAAAAGGATGGGTACGTAATTGTGGTTCAGTATGTGCCAGAAACATATGTGAAGGTAAAGGAGGAAGATGGATACCAAAAGATTATAGCAGAAATCCATACACTTGTTCAACAATACAAAAAGTACCGAGACGTTATAGACATTTTAATAATACGAATCAATGTCCTGGATGGAAATGTAACACTGTAGGGAATACATGTGGAAATGGTTCAAATGTAAGTTATATATGTAAAAATCAGAATAACCACAACTGTACAAATCCTCCATGTTGGGTAGGGATTAATAGTTTTTAATAAATTATTAATTACAAATTATAAAAACAAATTAATATATCAAATTATAAATATATTAATTTATCTATATATTATAATATAATGCTAGTAAAACTTATAATAACTCTTATAGCAGTTTCAATATTACTTGCTGTTGTAATCCAAGGATATAGAAGTATTGTAACATCATTAGACACCCGTGTAGTTGACCCAGTACGTCTTAATGGAAATCCACAATTAAATATTAAAGAAAATACCGTATCAAATGATTTATCGTCATTAACACTTCTCAGACATGATTTATCACCAGGGGATTTAGTTCAACACATACCTATAACGACTATTAACGATGAGTTATGTGGCATTGGTCAATGTCTTGTTACATATCAAGGAAGAGTATGTGAGGATCAATCTAATGTTCAAAGCGAAATGGTAAGAGTTTCCTGGATAGCATATGAAAACGAGAATGGTAATACTAAACATATTGATAATATTGTAAATGACCAAGTTAATAGTGTAAATTTTAACAGACATTTTGGGTCTTGTATTCTTCCTTGCTCAGAGTGCCCAATATCGAATATTGTTGATGTTTCAATGATAAGCAAGATAACAGATAAAAATGAAATTTTATCAGAAGCAGGAAACAATGAAGTTTGGGGTGTAAATAGTGCTGGTACAATTTATAAACGTCCCATTGATGGTTCTGGGACTGATTGGACTGAAGTTCCTGGAGGACTTAAACACGTTAGTGCATCTGGTAATGGATATGTATGGGGTGTAAATAATAACGATGAAATATATAAATGTCAAAAACCTTGCTCTGGAAATTGGATACCAGTTCTTGGAGGACTTAAACAAATATCTGGCGGAAGAAGTGAAGTTTGGGGTGTAAATAGTGCTGGTATAATTGTTAAACGTCCCGTTGATGGTTCTGGGACTGGTTGGACTGAAATTCCTGAAGTTCCTGGAGGACTTAAACACGTAAGTGCATCTGGTAAGGGATATGTATGGGGTGTAAATAGTAACGATGTAATATATAAATGTCAAAAACCTTGCTCTGGAGATTGGCTACAAGTTCCTGGAGGACTTGACCAAATATCTGGAAGTTAAATTTATAATATTTGAGACTATAAAATTCTGTATAGTGAAAATGACATAAAGATTGTAGTTTATTTAAGTTATAAATAATGCCGTCTGAGAAGAAATCTAAAAAAGGAAGCAAAAAACAGTCCGTAGGTTCAGAACAATTAAAGGAAGAAGTTGTTCAACCAGTATCTGCTCCAGCACCAACACCAGCACCAGTACAAGAATCTGCTCCAGAATCAGCGCCCGAGTCTTCCAAAGAACAAAATACTATTCTAACTGTTGAAGAGAGATTTGCCAATTTAACCTCCAAGATTCAATCTGTTTTATTGCAACTTAAGGGTACGCAAACAGACCTTAAACAACTCAATAAAGAAGTTACTAAAGAATTAAACCAAAGAAGAAAGAAGGGAAAGAAAAGAGTTGTAGATCCTAACAGAGAACCAAGTGGTTTCGCAAAGAAAACAATTGTTACTAATCAACTTTTAAAATTCTTAGGACATCAAGAAAATACTCTTATGTCAAGAACAGAAGTAACTAAAGGAATTTCTGTATATGTTAAACAACACGATTTACAAAATCCTAAAAATCGTAGAGAAATTGTACCAAACGCAGCATTAAGAAAATTACTTTCTGTTCCACCAAGTGAAACTCTTACCTTTTTCAACCTTCAAAAATATCTCAAAGTACATTTCCCTAAAAAAACCGAAACCGAAACCGAAACCGAAACCTTAAAATCCTAAACCCCAAAAAAACTCCAAAAAACCTCTAAAAATAAAATGAAAACACAATTATAGGGGTTTATAAAATATAAAATTTTATCTATGTAATAATCAATGTTATATGCAATGCTTACTGTATCAGTAATAATATTGGTTATTTCTTCTATAATATATTCTAATAATGTTAAAAGAGAAAAATTTAATGGTGATAGCACTATACATGTTTTTGACGATGAAAATGACGAATCTGATAATGAATCTAACAAAAATGATAAGTATGACGAAAATGATTTAGCAATTGAATCTGACCAAATAATTGTAACAGATAGTCTTGATGAATCTAAAAAAATAAATAAAAATTTACAACAAAGATTTAAAAGAGAAAAGAAAAAGTTAAAAGATTTAATACAAAAAAATGATGCAAATAAAAAATCACGAAAAAATCAATTATATAGTATATTTAAGACAGCACTTATATCTATAATTATAATTATAGCAGTTGTTGTGGGGAGTAAAATGATGTCTAATAAAACATAAAAATTAAAACATTTTATTGTATCATTTTCATAATTATTGTATCATTTTCGACATCTAATTTTATATTTAATTCAATATTATCATTATCACTATTAATAACAGTAATCTTCACCGTATTAATATTATTTTCATCACTATTTTTATTTTTAATAGAAGAATGCATCAAATTTATATCTTCCATACTAGAAACATTAATATACTTAAATATGTTTGAACCTATTATATCTATTTGACTATATCCTAATTTATCTTCTCCCTCGTGTGACATTGATGTTATAATTCCATCTTTTGTATATCTAAATAATTCAACAAAACTTATTTTATTATTATCATATTTTTCAGCATCAATTTCAAGACCCTTATAAATTATTCCACTTAGTTCACCATTTAAAAAACGAAGGGTTCGTTCCGCATCATTTATTGTTGATTCAATAGATGCTGTAAACATATTCATTATTGCATACATCTTTTCTGAATTACTACTATAATATTTACTTCGGCATATATTATCTACACAATTTTTCGTAAAAAGAACAGTTTTATGGTTCCATAATCTAAATTTAGTTATATATATATCAGGAATTCCTTCACTTGTTTCTATTGATTCTGATTGTGATAAAGAATTAAATATCAAAGATGTACACATTATATGGAATTCCTCAGCAGTACATTTAAAATTATTTTTATTACGCACAAATAAATTTAAATTTTCTTTAAATGTATGTAATTTTATTTTAAGTGAGTCTGCTATTACAAGAGAACGTCCTTTATCGCCGAAACAGGTGTTTGGTATTCGAGAATTAATCCAATTATCGATTTTATCAAAAATATCATGATATTTTAATATTTTATAATCGACTCTAGATTTATTAATTCCTCTTTTTTTAAAATATAATTTTATAAATGTTATAACCATACCTACAACACCAACACCTGCTCCAACAATACTAACAATCAATGCATCACTCATATTAGACTAATATTACTTAAGAAATTTATCTCTTAATAAAATAATTCATTCCCATAATATGGTATTAATCTAATTTTATTGTTTATAGTAAAATTAACTGAATTTGGTGATTTTAAATATACCTTGGGATATCCCCAACTTCCAGATTCTTGGGCTTTATAATATTTATTATTTTTATCAGTTAATAAATGTCTTCCACCAATAGATATTGTATATATATCATTATCTGTTTGAGTAACATTAATGCGACTTGCAGTGCTTTTATATGCTCCTCGACTTAAACCTCCATAACCATCCATATACCAAAAATTAGAATTAGTTTGTGTTATACCATTATTATCATAAATTCCGCGTATCTTGTAAGTATTATCGGACATTGGATATTTTTCAAATATAAATACACTTCCTATTTTAAACTTATTATCATTTTTAATATTATCAATATTTATCCATTTTGTTTGTACTGAATTTCGTCCAATATATAAATATTTATTATCAATTGTATTTTGAATTAAAAACATATTACATTTTCTTCCAATTTTACAAGGGTAATCGTTTCTAAAAATATCTGTGGGGCATTTTCTACCATCACCAGATTGTTTATGCATTGTAATAAATTCCGCAGTAGTTAATTTTTTAGGACAATTACCAAATAAATCGGTATCTATAGGTATACCACAATCTTTCTTTTTCCAATATCCTATACAATCCCTACTCTTAGGAGGCATTGTAAATGTTTTGATTTTATTTTCAATTGAATTGATTTTATTTATAACTGTTTTAATATTTGCACATCCTAAACACGAATCAGTTGTTACATTACCATAAAACGCAAAATGTTCTTGTCTTTTTATTAAACAAGTTACGACCAATAATGATACTAATATTGTAATTAAAATTATATGTTTCATTTAATTAAAACATATTTATTTATTTTAGAAAAATTTAACAAATATCATTAAACAAATATCATTAAACAAATATTATTTAACAAATATCATTTAACAAATATTATTTAACAAATATCATTAAACAAATATTATTTAACAAATATTTCAGTAAATTAATTAAAAGTTATAAAATTTATAAATATATTATAAGTGCATGAATTCGGACAATAAGTATCCATATAAGGTATATCATTATGATTGTGATGGTATCGATGATTGCGGATGGGGATGTGTATATAGAAATATACAAACAATAATATCAGCGATTAATTTTTTTAATAACGAACCAAACAAGTTAATTCCATCAATAAAAGATATGACTTTATTTTTTGGAAAACCATTAATAATAACTAAAAAAATATCAATGTGGATCGAACCTCATCAAGCATATATATATTTACTGAATTATTTTAAAGAAGACTATTTATTTAAAGAAACATTATTTACAAATTATGGGCATCCTAAATCAATGATGTTTACTCCAATTGAGATATATACAAACGAAAACAATAATATATACACATCTTGTGATAAAAATAAATTAGTAAATGAAATAATAAATCATTTTAAAACAAGTAATATACCAATTCTTTTTGATAATGGAACATATTCATATCTGGTATCGGAATGTGATGATATGATGTTAACGATAATAAATCCACATACAAAAACTCTACCAGATAAATTATATATAGGTTTATGTGATTGGTTAGATTCTTCTAACACATGGATGATACTATATGTATCGAAATTACATGAACAATCCCACGAACAATCCCAAGATAAATTAAATATAGCTGTTGTTTGAGTATATAAAGAATTGAATATTGATATTGTAATTAGATATTAATGGAATACAGTTCTATAAATAATAATAATTTATCACGAACAAAACCACGAATAGGTATACAAAAATATTTCCAAATATTGATTATATTAAATTGTGTGTTATCATTTATAATATTGGGATTATTAATATTAACAACAATTGATTTAAAATCAAAGGGGAATGAAATGGGAACAACAGTTGATAGTATGTCTAATGATATAAATAGTGAAATTTCACAAATAAATAGTGATATTAGTAATATGCAATCTAATATCAATTATATAGTAAGTGTAATGAAACAATATATACCAGAACCTCCAAGTGAATTAACAAATTAACAAAAATTAACAAAATTTAACAAATTAACATTAGTTTTTATCTAAAACAATAGAATTATGTACTGTTTTACTGGCAGTAATTTCATCAGGTTTGTCAATAATTTCTACATAATCACACATATTTATAACATCGGGAATATTTAATTCATGATTTAACATTAATTTAATATTTTTAATATTATTATTCATTTCTGTATTTTCATTACGAAGGATTTTAATATCATTTATTAATTCTTCTTGTTTTCTTTTTTCTTTACTTGGATATATCCACCCCAAAGCAGACCACACTGCAGTATAACCTACCCATATGGCATTTTTAATAACTGTTTCCGCCAAATAAATTAACACCATTTTATATTTATCCTTATAATAATACGAGATTATAATTTTATATGCATAATTTGCATATAAAATTCACCTTAATAATTTTATATGCGTTTTCATTAAATTGTTCATTTAATTGTATTTAATAAGATAAAATGGGATTATTACAATGGATATTAATAATAATTATTATATCAGTAATATGTTATTTATATATGTATACTAAAAGTGTAGAAAAAAAATATTTATCTAAATATTTAATTCCATATAACGAAATAAATAAACATGATGTATCATGGATTAATAAAGGAAGATTAGTTTTAGAAAAAGATAAATTGATAAATATGTCATATGCATTGAATATAACAATTGATGATTCTATTCGACATAATATACCTACAATTATTGGAATAAATAAACAATACCACTCAAAAATTGATGAAATAATAAATTTAGATTCCAAAAAAATGATACTTATATCAGAAAATAGAGATAATAAAATATCACGAACAATATATGTTACACATAAAGAATATGATAGTTCATCGATAAATGACGAAAAACCCATCGAAATAGGCAAAACACTAAAACTATTAAAGGGGGATAATGTTGATGAAGGGACGATTTATTTAGAACCAATATTATCTGGTAAATTACTTGATAGATATGTAATCAATAGATGTATGTATGATATTAATTTATATAACTATTTTACAGAATTAATTTTATCAATTCTTGAATCACCTCTTAAATCTGATAATGCTAACTTAAATTCATATACACAAAGTACAAATAATGGGAAAACAACAATGTTTAATATATTAATAAGGGCATATAATGTAAAAGTTAGTCAATTTAAAGATATATTTATTAAAATATCTGATTATCTTTCTATTAATGATGAAATGGATGAATGGATTAAAAATAAAGAAAATAGTATAATCGAACAGATTTCCTTTGGAGAAACTGAAGGTAAATTTTCATTCAGTATCGAGTATACTGATAAATAAAATTTATAATAAATTGCCAATAAGTTTCTAATAAATTGCCAATAAGTTTCTAATAAATTGCCAATAAGTTTCTAATAAATTGCCAATAAATTTCTAATAAATTGCCAATAAATTTCTAATAAATTGCCAATAAGTTTCTAATAATTTCTAATAAATTGCCAATAAAATTTCCATTATTTAATATTTATAATTAATCAGCAGAATGTTCATTTTTAGGATCGATATCTATCAAAGCATTATTTGTTGCCTTAATCATTATATATGCGACCATTATAAAAACTATAAAAGCATAAAGAAGCAATGTTCCAAAACTAATTGAAAAGAATATTGTTTTTATCATACCTATATAAGATTAATATTAAATTTTTATCTGTAATTATTATAATATGAATATAGAAATTATAATCGCTGTTTCAATATTAATTATTTTTATATTTGTCATAACAGGATTTTTCTATTTTTTTGTAAAAGATAAGATGAAAGGTCCCGTTGGACCTCCAGGACCGATTGGACATTCCGGAGAAAAAGGTAGCGAAGGTGAACAAGGTGACAGAGGAAGGATTGGTTCACCCGGAGAAAAAGGGAATCAAGGTGAACCAGGACCCCAAGGATCTAAAGGAGATAAAGGACCTGAAATGTCATTAACACCAAGACTTAAATATATGGAATGTGTTTCACAACCCCAAAAATATTGGAGAAACAATGAATGTATGGGTTATACAATGAAAACATTAGCAGATAACTTTTATAATATGTTAGCTGCAGAACCCATAGATATTCGTGGACACGATTTACCAATGCAAATGGGAAATGACAGATTCACATTATCATTTTGGATGAAAGTTCCATCATCAAGTAGAAAGAGTCGTAATATTATTTATTGGGATAATGGTGGTGTTAATAATGAGGGTTTAGAGATATCGATATCAGAAGTATCATCTGTTCCTTTACATTTAAGAATAAACCATTCACATGATGTTAAACATGTGATTGCTGAAGGATTTCGTGATGGAACTGGTGGTAGTGGTTCTCAATCAAATTTTGTATGTCCTTCTGGATTTACTGGACCTAATGCTAGTAATGAATGTACAAAAGGTTGGACTAAGACTTGTGGGCAACAATGTGCTCAAAATAGTTGTGTAAATGCTGGAGGAACATGGATACCAAAAGATTATAGTAAATCTAATTATACATGTTCATCAATACGTGGGGGTGCTAGTGCGAGTGCTGCGAGTGCTGCGAGTGTTGCTGCTGCTATTGCTGCTGCTACTGCTGCTACTGCTGCTACTGCTGCTACTGCTGCTACTACTGCTACTGCTGCTACTGCTGCTACTGCTGCTACTGCTGCTGCGAGTGGCACAACCGCGATTGAAAGTGGATGGACAGGTAATTATCCTCAAGGTAATTCAAACACCGGAACATTACAACAAGATGGAACCGATTTAGTTTTTGGTGATAATAGAGAACAACAACTAAATGCAATGGCACAAAAATCACTGCATAAAAAATATGAATTAGAACCAGTATCTGATAAAGAAAGACTCAAAATCTCTAGAGCATATATAAATCAAATGCAAGATGATTACGAAAGAAAACTTGAAAAATGTAGAACAAATGTTAGAGTAGCAAAAAGACAAGTTCGTTCTCAAGAAGAACAAGATGAATATACAAAAGCACTAGCTAGACAAATAATACTTAGCGAATTATCATCAATTTCACGAAAAACCGTTGAAACACCAATTGGTGGTGATGAAACAGAAAAATTTGGTGATTATGCAATGTTTGTTCCATCATATACAAAAAAGAATCTGATAAAAGGAAAACAATTTGTTAATAAAATTGTTGAAAACTTTGTTGATAGTCTTCAAGGTACACAAAGTGATGTTATATCAAAAATTGCATCTGACGCTGTAAATGATGCAACTAAAAACTTGAGTTCGGATAACAAAATGGCATTAGCGGATGCTGCTACTGCATTATTATCATCTGCTAACCGAGAATTAAGACTTACTCCAAATCCAACGTCTGGACCACCACTTGAAGTTTATGGTACAACAGATTTAACACAAGAAGATACAAGTGGAATAATTCCAAGTGATTCCATTAAAATCAAATTAGGTAGAAACACTTTTATAGTAAGAGATATTATCAAGGTTAATAAATGGTTACATTTCGCTGTTGTTGTTAGTGGTGATAGTCTTAAGGTATATATTGATGGAAATCTGTATGACGAATTTACAATGCAACCAGGTTCATATATTC
>Ga0209667_1000954_pt1 | contig 22507 bp, 31 predicted proteins | sample SaaInlV_165m_DNA_2_FD_184682 | JGI IMG/M metagenome (GOLD analysis project Ga0209667, IMG submission 184682) | Marine microbial communities from expanding oxygen minimum zones in the Saanich Inlet - Saanich Inlet SI037_S3LV_125m_DNA (SPAdes)... | ecosystem: Environmental > Aquatic > Marine >... | reverse complement strand
TTACCTGCAGCTGGAAGTGAAAAAACTGAAGTCGATTATAGAGTAATGTTAAAGAAAATTCTTGGTGTTTAATTCTTTTAATCTACTTATACTCAATTCAATAATGTTTTACCATGAAAACTGCTTCAGTTAAAGAACCATCTGTTATCTCCGTTAATGATATAGAAAAACCACCATTGAGTTCTGGTGAAATTTTAGTACAGATGCATGCTTGTGGGATTTGTGGCTCAGATCTGGAAAAAGTTTTTGGCCAATATGGCCAACCCTCCATGCGTTTAGGTCATGAACCTGCAGGAATTGTTTTAGATATTGGTTCTGATGTGTCTGAATTCAAAAAAGGTGACAGGGTCTTTACACATCATCATGTTCCTTGCTATGATTGTCATTTGTGTAATCATGGAAATGAAACAATGTGTGTAAAATATTCTGAAACTAATCTATCTCCTTGTGGATTATCTGAAGAATATGTTGTACCTGCATGGAATGTATCTCATGGTGGTGTTTTAAAAATTTCTGACACTCTAAGTTTTGAGGAAGCTGCGATGATTGAACCCTTGGCATGTTGTGTGCGCTCTTGGTCAAAATTTCATCATCAAAAAGGTGACTCTACTGCAATATTTGGTGTAGGTCCTACTGGAATGATGCATGTGATGTTAGCTCAGGCACAAAAATTCTCAAAAATCTTTTGTTTTGATGTGAATAGTTTTAGATTAGATTTTGCAAAAAAATTCGATATTACTGAATCCATTAATTCGATGGATGAAAATAGGATACAAAAAATTTTGGATCAGACAAATGGATTAGGTGTTGATGTGGCAATTGTTGCTACTAGTAGTCTAAAAGCTCTTGAGGATGCAATAGATGTAGTTAGAAAGGGCGGAGCAGTCATGATGTTTGGTGTTCCTTCAAAAGGTGCAAAACTTGATTTGGATATGAGTAAAATTTATTCTAAAGAAATAACACTTGTAACAAGTTATGCTGCTTCAGACAAAGATACTGCTGAAGCATTGTCTCTAATTGAATCATCTCAAATTGATGTCAAACAATTAGTTACTCACACATATACAATTGATGATACTCAAAAAGCATTTGATCATGCACGTAGTGGTGATAATGCTATGAAAATAATTATAACAAAATGAGAAAGGCTTAAGAAAGGTATTTCTATTCTTTCAAAATCGAAGACGCATGGACTGGGGATTAAAAAATAGATTATCTAGTATCATTAAACCACATAATAATCGTGCATTAATGTTAGCAGTTGATCATGGATACTTTCTTGGACCTACTGAGAAATTAGAGAATCCTGCAAAAGTAATTGCACCCCTTTTGAAACACTGTGATTCATTGATGGTAACTCGAGGTGTTCAAAGAACATCTGTTTCTGCAACTACTGATACCCCAATGGTGTTGAGAGTTTCTGGCGGTTCTAGTATTATTGGTGATGATTTATCTCAAGAAGACATTACTGTATCTATTGAAGATGCAATTAGACTAAATGCTAGTGCACTTGCAATGTCTATTTTTGTTGGTTCAAAATATGAATATCAAACTGTTGTTAATCTTGGAAAATTAGTAAACGAGGCACAAAAATATGGCATTCCAGTTTTAGCTGTTACTGCAGTTGGAAAAGAATTAGGCAAAGATGCACGTTATCTTTCATTGGCTTGTAGAATGGCAGCTGAGCAAGGTGCACATATTGTAAAAACATACTATTGTGAGAATTTTGAAAAAGTAGTTCAATCATGTCCTGTACCAATCATTGTTGCTGGTGGAAAGAAAATTCCTGAACGTGATGCATTACAATTAACATATAATTCAATCAAGGCTGGAGCCGTAGGAGTTGATATTGGTCGAAATGTTTGGCAATCCGAACATCCTGTGGCTATGATTAAAGCAGTCAGATCAATTGTTCATGGAAATTCAAATGTTGATCAAGCATTTAATCTCTACAAAAAATTAGCCAACGAAGATTCTAAAAACAAATCAAAAAAACCTAATCAAAACAAATCAAAAAAACCTAATCAAAACAAATCAAAAAAACCTAATCAAAACAAATCAAATTCTACTAAAAAATAAAACTCAAGCAAAAATTTTTGATAGATGAAAATGTACAATTTTCCATGTGGGTTGTTTTACTAGAACAAATGTTGCACGCCCTGTAATCACCATGTGTTCTCCAGTGAATGCTTTAGTATCCACTAACATTCCTTTTTGAATTAATTCCAAAGCAATTACTGCGGTATCCCCAAATAAACTAATTTTTGGATTTTTAATTTCATACGAGTAATCTGAAATACTTATGAATCGTAATTCTTCAAGTTCGATTGTGGTTTGATAATCTTTTAGATCGTATGGAGGTAAATCACTAAAACTTGAAAATTTTGGATCATTGAGATGAATATCCTTTAACACTGATAGATCTTTTGTAATGCCTGCTTGAAATAGAGTTTCTATCACTTTGATAATTTCTTCTGTATCTGTCAAAATGCTCAATTTTGAATGTAGAAATTATTAGTTTAAGTCTTCTGTACATTTGAGCCTAATGAGATGATTATTTTTCAGAGAATCTTTATTAATTATTAATTGATTATTTTTTTGATTTCAATGAGTACAAAATTAACTGGAACATTTGACAAAGATTTGCTTATTGTTATTCAACTATAGTATGCTTTAATTTACTAGCTTAAAATTATGGAGAGAAATTTAATGAATAAAATGGAAACTATGACCGGTGCAAAGGCCTTGATGACGGCTATGGAAAAAGAAGGCGTCAAACAAGTATTTGGATTACCTGGAGGTGCAAATCTTCCAATGTATGATGAATTTGCTAGATGTGATATTAGACATATTTTGGCAAGACATGAACAATCAGCAGCTCATATGGCTGATGGTTTTGGAAGAGTTTCAAGAAAACCTGGAGTATGTTTTGCTACATCTGGACCTGGTGCAACAAATATCTTGACTGGTATTGCAACAGCACAGTCTGATTCTTCTCCAATGATTGCAGTAACTGGTCAAGTTCCTGTAAACATGATTGGACGGGATGCATTTCAAGAAAGTGATATAATTGGAATGGCAAATCCTGTTGTAAAATATGCATTTCAACCAAGAACTGCAGCTGAAGTTCCTGAAGTTGTAAGAAAAGGATTTTACATTGCAGAAACTGGACGACCTGGTCCTGTATTGTTAGACATTCCAAAAGATGTTCAACAAAATGAAGCAGAGATGACGTTTCCTGAAGAATTTAAAATTGAAGGTTATCATCCTTGGACTGATCCTGATATTGTTGCAGTTGAAAAAGCACTTGATATGTTACTTAATTCTGAAAAACCCATTATTTTAGCTGGTGGTGGAACTATAATTTCATCTGCATTTGCTGAATTGCAAGCTGTTGCAGAAGCACTTATGCTTCCAGTAGTTACTACGTTCAAAGGAAAAGGGGCATTTCCCGAAACACATCCTTTATCATTAGGTCCAATTGGTATGCATGGACATGCAGAAGCAAACAAAATGATGTCAGAAGCTGATTGTGTATTAGCAATAGGTACTAGATTTTCTGATAGGTCTGTTGGAACTTTTGAAGCTTTTGAAAAGAGATTAAAAATTATTCATATGGATGTTGACCCAGCTGAAATTGGTAAAAACCAAACTGCCCAAATTGCAGTCATTGGAGATGTCAAAGTTTCACTTAGAATCATGGTAAAATTATTAATGAAAAGAGCAATCAAAAAATCTGAAGAGAGTACTTGGATTAAACATGTTAAAGAAACTAGAGCATATTGGAAAGAAAATTTAAAAATTCATCCAGGTGAAATGAGTTCTGCAAAAATTTTAAGAAAACTAAGAGAAATATTACCAAAAGAATCTGTAATCACTACTGAGGTGGGACAGCATCAAATGTGGGCATCATTATTTTATGATGTAATCCAACCTGGAACTTTCTTTAGTTCTACGGGACTTGGTACTATGGGATGGGGATTTCCTGCAGCTATTGGTGCCAAAGTTGCAAGACCTGATGTACCCGTTGTAGATATTGCTGGGGATGGAAGTTTTGCAATGACTGAAAACTCACTTGCAACTGCAGTTTTAGAAGATATTCCTGTAATTGTTTTTATTTTAAATAATTCTATATTGGGAATGGTTGCTCAATGGCAAAGAACTTTCTATGATCGACGAATGATAGGTGTTCAACAACAACACTGTCCTGATTATGTTAAATTAGCTGAATCTTATGGTGCTCAGGGAATTAGGGCACAATCTATGGATGAACTTGATAAGGCAATCAAAAATGCCTTAAGCAGTGATGTGGCAACTGTTATTGATATTCCAATTGATCCTGAAGAAGACGTATTACCATTTGTTGCACCAGGGACTTCGCTTTCGGATATGATTTTACCATCTTAATGATTAATCATGTGGGCGATTCTTTCTCTTTTAGTTGAAAACAAACCTGGAATCTTGTTTAAGATAACTCATCTTTTCAGGGCTCGAAATTTCAATATTGATAGTATTTCAGTAGGTGTAACTGAAAATCCAAATTATTCTAAAATAACTATTACCACTATTGAAGATGAAAAACGGGTAGAACAAATAGTGAAACAATTAGATAAAATGATTGATACTGTAGAGGTGAAGCATTTAGATGAGCACAAAACAGTTTATCGTGAACTTAGTCTTTTTATGATAAAACTAAGTAATGCAAGTGATAGTATGGAAATTAATAAATTAGCAAATGCGTATGGGGGAAAAGTTCATGATGTGAAAAAAGATTCCATAATGGTAGAATTAACTGCAACTCCTGATCAAACTCAAGCATTTGAAGAATTGGCAAAACCATTTGGAATTATTGATGTTGCACGAACTGGTGTTGCTGCTTTACAGAGGAGTGGGGCATGAAAATCCGAATATTTGATACTACCTTGCGAGATGGAGAGCAAACAATTGGTGTATCATTATCTCCAGATCAAAAACTTTCCATTGCAAAAAAACTTGATGCGCTTGGAGTTGATGCCATTGAAGCTGGGTTTCCAGTAATTTCTGATGGTGAATTAAAAGCAGTCAAGATGATTACTAGTGAAGGGTTATCATGTGAAATTGCAGGATTAACAAGAACCATCAAAAAAGATATTGATGCTGCAATTGATGCTGGATTAAAATACATTCATACATTTATTGCAACTTCAGATATTCATTTAGAACATAAACTCCATATGACTCGAGACCAAGCACTTGAAAAGGCAATTGAAGCCGTGGAATATGGAAAGTCTCATGGTCTCCAAGTTGAATTTTCAGCTGAGGATGCAACCCGAACAGATAGAGAATTCTTGAAGAAAGTATTTGGTGAAGTTGCTAAAGCAGGAGCTGATCGAGTTAACATTCCTGATACTGTGGGGTATTCTACTCCTGAATATATGGCAGAATTAACTCGCGATACAATTGAGGCAACAAAACTTCCTGTAAGTGTTCATTGTCATAATGATTTTGGATTGGCAGTTGCAAATGCATTATCTGGAATTCATGCAGGAGCTGCATGTGCACATGTAACAATAAATGGAATTGGTGAGCGAGCCGGAAATGCATCATTGGAAGAATTTTCAATGGCATTGAAATGTTTACCATATGAACAAAAATATGAAACAAATATCAAATCTGAATTAATTTATGAAACCTCTAGATTCATTTCAAAAATTGTAGGTATCAAAGTTCAACCAAACAAAGCAATTGTTGGGGATAATGCATTTGGACACGAATCAGGAATTCACACTCATGGTGTATTAAGTAATCCTCTCACATACGAACCAATTAGTCCTGAATTAGTAGGAAGGAAGAGACGACTTCGTGTTGGAAAACATGCTGGAATCCATGGAATGAATGCAATGCTTGAAGAATTTGGAGTCCAACCTACTGAAGAACAATCACAAAAAATTCTTGATAAAGTAAAAGTGTTAGGTGATCAAGGAAAACAAATTTCAGATGTAGAGTTACTTTCTATTGCAAGTGAAATTTTAGGTGATGAAGGAATTAAAAGAATTGTTCAATTAACTGGCTTTTCAGTATCTACTGGGATTGGAACTATGCCGTATGCATTTGTAAAATTAAATATCGATGGAAAGGAATACACTGGTACTGATCATGGTGTTGGACCAGTTGATGCATCATTAAATGCAATTCAAAAAATTACTGGACAAATTTCTGAATTGAGAATTAAAGATTATGGGTTGGCATCAATTTCTGGTGGCTCTACTGCACTTTGTGAAGTTACAATTAGTGTGGAGGATGCACAAGGAAATAGAGTTTCTGCAAAATCTGTTGGTGAGGACATTGTAACTACTAGCGTTCAAGCAGTAATTGATGGAATTAACAGAATAATGCTCAAAAAAATGTTACAAGAAAAACAATTGAATTAAAATTTCACTGAACTATTATTTTATAGTGCTTTAATCCCTCTTTCACCTGTAGTCAAATCTACTGCTTCTTCAATATTTGTTACAAATATTTTCCCAAATGCTTCTATTTCTTGATCTTTCTGCATCTAATACTGCGTCAATTACAGCATCTGTTTGATCATCATTGACTATGGTGTAGATCAAATTTCTTGTGTTAAAATCTGCTACAAATTTTGCTGATCCTCTTAACCCTCTTACTACTGGAAATGGTATTTTTACCTCTTCCTCTAACTTGTGTTACAGTTAACCCGCCAACACCTACTTTTGTTAAGGCATCTAGAATAGGTCTCATAAATTCATGTTTTGTATGAACTTCAATTCTTTTCATAATCTTTTCAAATTTTATTTATATAAATATCTTATTTGTTTAATGTGTAAATTTTACAAAAAAACTAATCATTTAAAATTGTCTTTTAATGTATCTCAATATGTACAAAATTTCATTAATTACTGGAGATGGGATTGGTCCTGAATTATCTGAATCAGCAATATCTGTGTTAAATACAATCAGTGATAAATTTGATTTTAAATTTGATCTTACCAAATTATCCGCTGGTGATAAAGCACTTGAACAAACTGGAAAAGCACTTCCTGATGACACAGTTGAAACAATAAAACGATCTGATGTATGTCTTAAAGCTCCTGTTGGGGAGAGTGCAGCTGATGTTATTGTTGTGCTGAGGCGAATACTTGATCTTTATGCAAATATCCGACCTGCAAAATCATATCCACACATGCCTGCATTACGTGATGATATTGATATGGTTATAGTTCGTGAAAATACTGAAGATCTTTACATTGGTAAAGAATTTAGCTTGGGTGATTCTGCAGTAGCTTTGAGAGTAATTTCTGAGACTGCATCAAAAAGAATTGCCAAGTATGCATTTGAAACTGCAAAAGTTCGTGATTCTATGAAAAAAGTAACATGTGTTCATAAATCAAATGTTATGAGAGTTACTGATGGGTTATTTGCAAAATCATGTACTGATGTTTCCAAGGAATACCCTGATATCGAATTTGAACAAATGTATGTTGATGCTTGTGCAATGAATTTAATTCGACAACCCGAACAGTTTGATGTTGTAGTTACAACTAATTTGTTTGGGGATATATTGTCTGATGAATCATCTCAAGTAGTTGGAGGGTTAGGTATGGCACCTGCAGCAAATATTGGTGATAACTTTGCATTGTTTGAACCCGTACATGGTGCTGCATTTGATATTGCAGGACAAAATATTGCAAACCCTTCATCGTTTTTACTTTCAATTAAAATGATGTTTGATTGGCTTGGAGCAAAACATAATGATTCTAAATGCTTTGAGATAGGCACAAAACTAGAATCAACTATCTTTGATTTGGTAAAATCTGGTGTTAAAACTAAAGATATTGGTGGAAATGCAACTACTGTAGAGTTTACAAAACACATTACTGATAATCTCTAAATTATTTACAAAAATCTTTAGTATTTGAATCCACATGCTGTACATGCCGCATTACCCATATTTTGATAGAGTGAACATTTTTCACATCTTTCTTTTGGTTTAGTAATGCCCTCTTTTTTGATAACTGGTTTTTGGATATTTACAATTTCTGAAACTAACTTACATGATTCTAATTCATCTTTATTGTGATCACTTAACACATTTCCGCATGCTTGACAAGTCAGTTTATTCCATTCTTCCATAGTTAATTTGAATATGTACTGAATTTTACTTTTGTGGTTGATTGTTAAATCTTTTATATTTTTGAATAATTCTATTAAAAACCAATTTTTATTAATCGTCGATTTTTCTCTTCAGTAATGGCATCTTGTTGTATTTGTAAACAAGCTCCTGGAACTCTTAAAATCTCTGATGGAAATCCAAAGTATAAAGGAAAACCTATTTGTAAAGAATGTCAGGGCTATCGTAAACTTTTGAAAGAAACAAAATAGTCTAGTCTACTTTAGGTTTATTTTTTTCTGCCCATTTCTCATACATGTCAATTAACTCATCGACATCTTTTCCATCTTCAGAATAAGTTACAATCACTCCAAAAGTCCCCTTTGTATCATGACCTCGTGCAAAATACCCCCAAAATGAATCTGGAAGTTTTTGAAAATTGTTTGAATCATGTGATACTCCAATCAAATTATTCCCAATAACTTCTACCACTTTTTTTACATCTTCTTTTTCAATCATCATTTATCGTAAAATATGATACAATAAAAATCTGAATTATTTTGAATTTAATTTCATTCAATATTGAGGTTAATTTGATGATTTTTGATATAGAAATGATTCTAATTTAGATTCTAAACTCTTGGAAATGGATTTTCGATAATACCATTTGCCATTAAACTTATCAATGTTACAAGTATCCCTGACACTGTGATTATTCCAGCTAAAACAAGGCCGTCTCTTTTGTCCATATCTTATTTTTTATTAATTCCCTGAAGTATTTTCTGTGATCTTTTTTAATTCTGAAAGAATCAAAACCAATAATTCTTTTTCACTTAATTTTAATAATTCAGCTGTATCTTCTTCAGTGAATTTAATTTCTTCATTTATTTTTGAATATGTATCCAGATTTGCCATTCTGTTTTGATGAGATTATCGTCTGTGATTAAACTTTTCCTAATTTTATTAATCGATTACAAGTATTCTATGGTCTTAATCTGTCTGGATCTCTTGGATATAATACCACTTCACGAACATTATCTATTCCCACAAGTATGGTCATTAATCTATCTAAACCTAAACCCCAACCTGAATGTGGTGGCATTCCCCAATCAAATGTTTTCAAATGGTCTGTGAATTGTGCAGGATCTAAACCTTGTTCTTTTAATCTGGCTTTTAATAATTCTGAATCATGAAGTCGAGTTCCACCTGATGACAATTCGAGATATCCAAATTGTAAATCAAATGAACGTGACAAAGTTGCATCTTCATCTTTTTCTCTAATGTAAAATGGTTTTAGTTTCATTGGCCAATCAATCAAAAAGAAAAATCCTGGATGATTATTTCCGATAATTCTGAGATGGGCATCTAGCAAATCATCTCCAAATTCTACTTTTTCTCCTGCTTGTTTTAATTCCTCGATACATTGATTGTATGTAATTCTCTCAAATGGTGTTGTTGGAACCTCAATTGTGTGCTCAATTGCTTCTTGTTCTTTTTTACAATTCTCAGATACAAATTTGTAAACCTCAACAATCAGTGATTCTAAAACATCCATGACATCCGTATAATCCATAAATGCTGCTTCAATATCGATACTAGTAAATTCAGTCAAGTGTCTTCCCGTATGAGAATTCTCTGCTCTGTAAAAGTTTGAAATCTCAAATACCCTTTCTAATCCAATTGTCATTTGTTCTTTGTACAATTGAGGACTTTGAGCAAGATATGCTGTTTCCCCAAAATAATCTAATGAAAATAAATCTGCACCACCTTCACTTGCACTACCTATAATTTTTGGTGTAGTTATTTCTATGAATTTTTTATCTACAAATGTTTTACGTAATGATTGCAATACATGATGTCTTAATTTAAAAATTGAAGCCGTCTTTTGATTTCTCATATCAAGTGCACGATGATTTAATCTTGTGTCTATGTTACTTTCTAGTCTGCCAATTGGATCCACTGGTAAAGGATGAATGGCTTTTCCTAACACTTCAATTTCATCTGCCTTTACTTCAAATGCAAAATCTCTTGCTTTGGTTTCTTGAACTATTCCCTTTATGCAAACTACACTTTGACGATTAATCTCCCCTAAATTATCATTTAATTCCCCTTTGACAATTATTTGAGAAATCCCTGAAACATCACGTAATGTAATAAATGTCATTTTTCCTAATTTTCTAATATCTTCAATCCATCCTCCTAATACTACCTGCTTTCCAATTAATTCAGATGTTAATTCTGCAATGTCATGAGTTTTTACAAAAGCCATTTTTTTACCTTATCTTTTATCCTCAAATTCTATCTCAATGTCAAGGTTTCGGGCATTTTTTACAATTTCTATAACTTTTTTTGTATCAATTGGGAATTTTGGTGTCCATCTCCCTGAAATCACTGCTTTGGTTTTTTGAACCCCTCCTGGAGCCCAAACTGAATTAATTGATAGAATTTTGGTAGGAAAAAACAAATCTTCAATAAATCTATTATCTGACTCATTATCCTCTACAAGCCAGATTTTACCCTTGAATTGGTCTTGGAGTAATCCGTAGATGGTTCTACTTTGTCTGATCGTCATGATGTCATTTTTGTCTAATGATAAAATGAAATTTCCATCCAATTCCTTACAAGAATACATGGAAAAATCTTCAATTGCTTTATTTGATTTTGCAATATTTGCAAGAATTATTGATGCATTTGCATCTGCTTGAGTTAGTATTCCTGAATCTATTTTCCCCTCACATTGGGGACAAAGAACAGAATTTTTTGCATCAAAAATACAAATTGGAAGTTTCATTAGAATCGACTTTTCTCGTTCTGATAATGTTGTTTATATCCCTTGATGCAAAATAGAAATTCTAGTTTGGATCTAAAAAAATATGGTATTTCTAACAATTAATGGACTGTCTTCAAGATATTCATCGACTAAAGGTCCAGTTTATGCAGTTGATGATGTGGATTTTTCATTAGAAGATGGTGAGTCTATAGGAATTGCAGGTGAGAGTGCATGTGGAAAAAGTACATTGGGATTATCCATTATTCGAATGCTTTCTGGAGGAAAAATTGAAGGAAAAATTCTCTTTGAAGATGAATCTCTTTTAGATATGTCTGAATCTGATTTTGATAAAAAATTTAGATGGAAAAAAATCTCTATGATTTTTCAAGGTGCTATGAATTCTTTAGATCCTGTTTTTACAATTGATGAACAATTTATTGAAATTTTAAAACAGCATAATTTTCAAGGTGATTCACATAAATTAATTTTAGATGCAATTAACTCTGTAAGCTTGGATGAACATGTTTTAAAAAAATATCCTCATGAGCTTAGTGGTGGAATGAAACAAAGAGTTATCATTGCAATGGCATTACTTCTAAAACCAAAATTTGTTATTGCTGATGAACCGACTACTGCCCTTGATGTGTTAATTCAAGCTCAAATTGTAAATTTACTTAAAAATCTCAAAAAAGGAGGCATGTCTTTTATGCTAATTACGCACGATTTAGCTGTATTATCTGAAATTGCAAATAAAATTGGTATAATGTATGGTGGGCAAATGGTAGAATTTGGTTCCTCTGAAGAAATTTACAAAAACCCAAAACATCCATACACTCAGGGTCTTTTGGAATCCATTCCTACACTAAAGGGAAATATTCCAAAATATATCAAAGGAATTCCTCCAAGCTTACTTGATACTCCAACTGAATGTCGATTTATTGATAGATGTCCATTAGTTATAGAAAAATGTAAACAACTACCTCCAAAATTTAAAACTAAAACTGGGTATGTTAGGTGTTGGCTTTATGAAAACAAGTAGTTTTTTATTTTGAATTAAGATAATTTTTATCAATTTTTTCTAAATAAATTTCTTGAATTTGTGTAATTTCTCTTTGTGTTGTATTTTTACAAATCATTTTTGCATATTTTGCTAAATCTTGATTTTTTTGTATGTTTTCAAATTCTTCAATCTTTCTCATTGATTCTTGCTCGAATTTCATTATGTCTCTTAATTCTTGGCTAATTTGCTCCATGGTCATTTTTTTATAATCTTTGGAATTTGATTTTCTAAAACTAATCTCATCAATTAATTTTTGAATTTCATCTGAATCTTGCATACCTACAACAAATTAACCACATACAAAAAAGTTATTTTTGAATTTCTTTTTTATGTTCGAGAATATGTTTTAAACCAACAGTCATACTAAGTGAATCTAAATCAATTTCACAATAAGGACATTTCAAACTAATTCAATGATTAAGAATGTTTTTTTACAATTGGTAAACAGGCATCAATAATTCTTAGCATTTCTGATCTGATAACTTTTTTATCAATTGATACCCATACTCTTGATCTTTTAATTGCAAAAGAAATTGTCTGAACTTTTTTTCGTTCTTCCCACACAAATTCGATTTCTCCTAGGTTTTTATCAAAAAATCCTTCCAAATCCGTTTTCATGGCAATATGTGAAAATTGAAAATGGGTATTTTTCTCATTTAGTAGAGGAACTAAATCTTGTCTTCTTTTGTATGCTAATAATTCCCCACTCTCTCCAATTACTCCTACAAATCTGATATATGGACTAAATCCTGCTATCTCATCGCAAATTTTCACATGATCTTTTGTTGCCATTTAATTAATCTGTAAAAAGATGTTATTTTAATCATTATTTGACGTATTTTTTTTAAAATACTGAACCTAATCCAACAACGACTATTATCGTCTTGAATATTTTTCCTGATATCATGAAAATTGCAAACTTTGAGAACTTCATTTTTTTTACACCTGCTGAAATTAAAATGAAATCTCCTATCACTGGAACCCATGATGCAAAAAATATTGCCCCCCATCCAAATTTGTCAAGTAATTTGTTACCATTCTTTTTATGTTTGCCTTGATTATAATTTTCTGATTTCTTGAGTTTGTTAAATAATTTATTTCCCCCAAAACCAATAAAATAATTTAACACTCCCCCAATCGTTGACCCTATCACTAATACAAATCCAACAAGAATAATATTTTCTCCACCAATCAATAAAGCTGATGTCAAAATTTCAGTTGGTAATGGAATTGCAGTAGCTGATAACAATGAATTGAGAAATAATCCTATTATCCCATATTCTTGAAATGTATTATTTGCTAGAATTTCTTGTATTAATTGGTAGTATTCCATAATTATTTCAAAACTCATTTTCAATATCTCTCCTTTTCATTTGATTCAATTTATGATGATATTTTAATTCACTATTTTCTTAAATCATCAGTTTTCATTAAATACTGCCTGAAAATAGTCTGATTCATGGAGTTTGGTGATATTTTTCCATTTGCTCCTGAAGATGGAATTCTTATTTTAGCGCTAGTCAATTTTTTTGGTTCACTTGTCCCATTTGTTCCCTTACCTGGATTCTTATTACTTGCTACAATGTCTGTTGGAAATGAATATAATTTACATGCCTTGGCACTAGTATCTGCAGTATCAGCTACAATTGCAAAACAAATTATTTTCACTGTGAGTTTTGGTGGAAGAAAAATCATGAATGAAAAAACTCGAAAAAGAATGCGACCATTTGAAAGATTGGTGAAAAGATATGGTGCCGCAGCTGCATTTGTTGCTGCTGCAACACCAATGCCTGATGATATTATATTTATTCCATTAGGACTTGCAAAGTATAATCCAAAAAGATTCTTTGTTGCAACTCTGAGTGGTAAAATTGTTCTTAGCTACATCATTGTTTTTATCTCTCACTATATTGGGTTGTCATTCATACAACCTTTCTTAGAAAATATTGATGATGCAACTCCTGTGTATATTGGAATTCTTGTTTTTGGAATAACTATGACTGCTGTTATTGTTTTACTTTTAAAATTAGATTGGCAAAGAATCATGGCAAAATTTGCTCCATGGACTTTGGATGAAAATAACAAAGACGAATCTTAATTTTTTATTTTAAAATTCCACAACTTGTCTGTTGCCTCTTTAATTCCAATTCTAGATGATGAAATAATTTTCTTTGGCCTTTCTCCGTCTATGATGAATAACTCTGTATTATTTGTCAAATCTACTCCGTAGTGACTCTTTGTTATTTTTAATGCTTGAGATAGTTTCGCAGGACCATTAGTTAGATTTTTCAAATTTTCAATCTTTCTATTTTTTTGCATTGTTTTAATTCCTTTTTTAGGTTCTATTGCACGAATTAAAACTGCACCAGCTTTTGATTTTGGATTTCTTGCAACGACATTAAAGCAAAAATGCATTCCATAGGTAAAATAGACATAAGCCCTCCCTACTTCTCCAAACATTATCTTGTTTCTTTCAGTAATATTCCTAAATGCATGACTTGCAGGGTCGTCTTTGTGCCTATATGCCTCGGTTTCAGTAATAATTCCTGACATTTCTACTCTACCTATTTTTCTAATGATTTTTTTTCCTAGCAGATTTTTTGCCACTGATACTGTATTTTCTAAATAAAATTCTCTAGGAAGAATATTCAATATCTATTGAAATCTTTTTCTTGTTTTTTAATTCTTTGACTAATTCAAAGAGTTTTACAATATCTTCATTTAACACATCAATTAATTTTTGATTGTAAATTGTAGCTGCTGGATGGACTGTTAAAAAATATAGTTGATTATCTTTTTGTACAATTTTACCTCTAAACTTCATTATCTCTGATCCTCCTAAAAGTGAGTTAAATGCAGTATTTCCTAAAATACAAATTAATTTTGGTTTAATGATTGCTATTTCTTGTTTGAGATAGTCCTGACATGTTTCTCTTTCATTTGTTTTTGGGACTCTATTTTTTGGAGGTCTACATTTTACAATATTTGTAATATACACTTTATCTCTTGAAACACCAGCTCCTTCTAATGCGGCTGATAGTTTTTTTCCTGCAACTCCTATAAATGGCTCTCCATTCTTATCTTCATTTTTTCCAGGGGCTTCTCCGACAAAAATTACATCTGATTTAAAATCACCTTTACCTGGAACTGAATTTGTTCTAGTTTTTGATAATTCACATTTTGTACATTTTATAACATCCTGTTTTACTTTTTCTAATTTCTGATTCATTTAGTTTACACTCTTTACAGTTGCTGTTCCTCTGATGGATGGACCTCCATTCCCCATAATCATTGATTGCATAGGATCTCCTTTTCCACAATTAGTTATTGGTCTTACTGTGAAATTATTTCCACATGCATCAATTGATTGAAAAAATTCTGGAGCTACACCCATTACAATTACATCTCTGAGTAAATCTGTGATTTCACCATTCTCAATTTTTTGTGCGTATTGACATGATATACTCCAATTGTATCGCTTCATGTCAATTGATGGAATTTTCATATTTGAGATTAGGTATCCGTTTTTGACACCTTTAATCATCTCATTTACATCCCATTCCCCATTCCCAATACATGTGCATGCCATGCGTATTAGAGGCATGAATCTGTAGTTTGTTGCCCTCATATTCCCCGTTGGAGGGACATTGAATGTTTGAGCAGTTTCTCTATTTTGCATATGATTCTTTAAAATTCCATTTTCAACTAGTGTGGTTTTTTTAGATTTTACTCCTTCATCATCAAAATGATACCATCCTAAACTTTCTTTAATTGTAGGATCATCAAAGACGTTTAATTTTTCTGAACCAATTTTTTCTCCAATTTTCCCTTTCCACCATGCACCTCCTGCCCATGCCATCTCTTTTCCTAATACTCTGTCTGCTTCAGATGGATGACCTAAAATTTCATGTGTAAGTAATGAAACAAAATCTGGATTCATTACAACAGTTGCTTTTTCTTCTTTTGCAGGTTTTGCATCAATTAATTGAGATGCTTTTGATGCAATTTCTTTTGCACTGTTTTGAATTTTATTTTTATCTAAAATTTGTTCTAATCCCCCACGCCCTCCTTCTGTAATATTTACTGACTGTGTAAGTCCTGACTCATGAGCTGTTGCTATCATCTCAACTACTACATCTGTAAAATTTTGTGTAATCTCTGAACCTTCACTATTTGTAAAATATTTTGAATTAATTGTATACCATGGATTAATAATTGATTTAATGATTCTTGATTCATTTAAAATAATTTTACTACATTCATATCCTACATTCAATAATTCTTCAATTTCTGGTTTTTTTAAAACTGGAAAATCTATTTTGTTTTTTGTACTTGAATTTGGATAAAGATTAATTTTATTTTTTTTATTCTCTGAACTATGGATGGAGTTTTTTATTGCATCATTAATTGTTACTTTAATTTGATCAAATGATTTTGGATTATTAATTGAACAAAAACTCCATGATCCATCTTTAACTAATCTGATACCTATTCCTGAATCCTCACTAGTTTTGATATATTCTACTTGATCATTTTCCATAAGAATGGATTTTCTTTTTTGTTGTTCTGCTCTGGCATCACAATATTGCACTCCTGAATCTGAAGCAAATTTTACTGCCCTATCTGCCAGATCTTGTAAATTCGAATCCATACTCTATTGGTTTTTCATGATTTGTAAATCTGTTATCTAATGGCTTGATATTGCAGGCATGGTAAAATAATACTCATCCTCAAAATCATAATCTGTAGTATTTTTCCTTCGTAAGAATTCAAAATATTCTGAACAATTTTCATAAAACTCTTTATTTTCTTCTTCCATGTCTCTCTTCTTAAAATAGTCATTTTTTCAAGAGAGTGAGAATTTTTAGTTCTGACTGTTTGTTTTCTTTAAGTAAATGCGATTGATGGTATATTGTAAACTATTGAAATTAATTTTGTGAATGATATAAAAATGATGTATTTCTTTACTTTGTAAGACAATGTCTGATGATTTCATTACTGTTGCAACACAAGAAATTCGTGATGATGTTTTAGGAATGTCTAATATTATGAATTCGTGTCAAAATGACATTAATGTTTACGATGTAGCGGATGAACTCAAAAAACATACTCATAAAATCAAAGGTTTATCACCGATGATGGGTAAAGATGATCTTGGAAGTTTATCTACGTCCCTTGATCTTATGTTAAAAAATATTGTCGAAGGAAAAAAATTTGAAGGCGTTTTTGATATAATGTCTCAATCTATCATTGCTATGAATCTCTCTCTCGATAATTCTCCTAATGATTTGAATTTAATTACAGATAAAATCAAAGAAATTTTATAAGTTATGATCATAATATCTAATCATAATAACTATCATAATATTTTATAACTAGATAAAATCGTATTTGGTTATGGTGGATATTCTAATTGCTGATGATTCAGATGCAATTCGCCTAGTTTTAAAAGAAATTTTGTTAATTGGAGAACATAATGTAGTTGCTGAAGCAACTGATGGTGCAGAAGCTGTTGATTTTTACCAAAAACATAAACCTCAACTTCTCATGACTGATTTTTCAATGCCACATAAAGATGGTCTTCAAGTAGTAAAAGAGGTAATTGCAATTGATCCAAATGCGAAAATAATTTTAATTACTGCAAGTGATGATAAAAAAATTATTCAGGAATGTCTTGATAATGGTGCCACTACTATGGTGACAAAACCTTTTGATTTCAAAGTTGTATTGAAAACTATTACTGAAGTTGTGGAAAATTAATTTAGGGTATATACTTACATCATAATAGATAGAGAATTTGTCAAAAATTGTTGCTGATACTAGTGTTATAATTAATGGTCAACTGATTGCTCAGATCGAAGCAGGTTCTGTTAGAAATTCTGAAATTATTATCCCTCAAGCTGTTTTTGATGAATTACAATCTCAAGCATCTAGTAAAAAAGAACAAGGCTTTGTAGGATTGGAAAAAATTAAAAAACTTAAAGAACTATCTGGTGGTTTTGGCTTGAATGTTGTAACAAAAGGACCACATCCATCTATTGATGATATTAAATTTGCTTCAAGCGGACGAATTGATGCGCTCATTACTGATGTAGCAAAAGAAAATGATGCCATTTTATACACTTCAGATAATGTCCAATATCTTGTGGCTCAGGCAAAAGGTCTTGAGACTGTATTTCTACAACCGATTGTAAAAAATGAGACATTAGAATTTTTGAAATTTTTTGATGATCAAACTATGAGTGTACATCTCAAAGAGAATCAACGACCATTAGCAAAAAAAGGCAAGCCTGGAACCTTTGTACTCACTGACATTAGCAATGAAATACTTACTAGAAATTATTTGAAAATGATTTCATCTCAAATATCTAATGTTGTTGGAATTTCTGATTTAAGTACTCTTGAAATATCTAAGAATGGTGCAACTGTGATTCAACATGGTGATTATAGAATCGCAATAACTTTTCCTCCTTTTTCAGACTCTTTTGAAATTACAATTGTTCATCCGATTGTTAAATTATCTCTTGATGATTACGATCTTTCTGAAAAATTAATGGAGCGTTTTTCTGATAGGGCTGAAGGAATTTTAATTTCTGGCTCCCCTGGTTCTGGAAAAAGTACTTTGGCATCAGGTCTTGCTAATTTTTATCAATCTGGGGGAAAAATTGTTAAAACTTTTGAATCTCCACGTGATTTACAAGTCAATTCTGGAATTACTCAGTATGGTAAACTCGATGGAAGTTTTGATAACACTGCAGATATTTTGTTGTTGGTTCGTCCAGATTATACAATTTTTGATGAGGTACGACGACAAGAAGATTTTAGAACTTTTGCTGATTTACGATTAACTGGAGTTGGTATGGTTGGGGTGGTGCATGCAAATTCTCCGATTGATGCAATTCAGCGTTTTATTGGAAAAATTGAACTTGGAATAATTCCAAGTGTTTTGGATACAGTAGTTTTTGTAAAAGATGGAGAAATTAACACTGTATATGAGTTGGAATTAAAGGTCAAAGTGCCTACTGGCATGACTGAATCTGATTTGGCTAGACCTGTTATCGAAATCAGAAATTTTGCTGATGGCATCTTGGCATATGAAATTTACACATTTGGGGAGGAAAATGTCATTGTTCCAGTTTCCAAAAAAACTGAAAAAGTAGGGATAGAAAAATTAGCTGAAGATAAAATTAGAGAGACTTTTCAAAATTATGATCCTAGAGCACAAGTTGAAATTTTATCTGATAATCGAGTTAAAGTAATAGTTGATGAACAATGCATTGCATCAATAATTGGTCGAGGTGGCTCAAACATTAATGAAATTGAAAAACGTCTACAAGTTCACATTGATGTAATTCCAAAAGATCCTGAATCATTTACCTCATCAGATGATTTACCTTTCACTTTTTCAGAATCAAAAACTACACTTCTTCTTACAGTAAGTAAAGAATTCACATCAATGCATGCAGATGTTTATGTTAATGATAGATATGTTTCATCTGTAAGAATTGGAAAAAAAGGTCAAATTAAAATTCCAAAACGTTCTGATGTTGCCCGAAATCTTTTACAAGAAGCATCATCTCAAAATGATATTAAATTACATCTTAAAGATTTTTAAAATTTTCAATAATTTTGGGATTTGCTTTCAGAAAAGTAATAAATTTTCTCAATTGTTTTATTGTTTTTGGATTTAGGTGATGTTCTATTCCTTCTGTATCTTGGTTTGCAGTATCATATCCTACCCCTAAAATCTCAAAAAATTCTAACAAAATCCCGTGCTTTTGTCTAATTCCTTCTGCAACCTGAATCCCTTTTTTTGTTAGATTGATACCATGATATTTTTCGTATTCTAAAAATCCATTTTCATCTAATCTTTGCAGCATTTTTGTAACACTTGGTGCGCTTACTGTCATGTATCTTGAAATATCAAGTGTTGTTGCATATCCTTTCAATTCTACTAGTTCTGAGATAATTTCCAAGTAATCCTCCATTCTTGTACTTGAACTAGTTTTTTCTGATTGATGTGCAGCTTTGATTGAATCTAATCTTTTGGAATTTTTAGACTTCATGTGTTCTTTGTAACTGTAAATAATCTAGTATAATTGGGTGTCTCTTTGACCGATTTTAGTTATTCTTTATTGACCTGCCTGTGATTGGAATTGATCTTTGAATCTTAACTATTTTTTTTAAAATTCACAGTTAGAATGGATGATCCCCTAAAGGTACGACTAGATAAATTAAGAAAAGTCTCAGAATCTGCCAAACGTCGAGCAAATTTGTATTCAGATGTTGTAAAAATTGATGATAATCGTAGTACTAGACCATTGAGTGCATTACAAAAAGCATCTGCACCTGGTAAAAAACTCCAAAAACTTGGATTTATGATGTTGTGGGTTCCTGAACCCACTGGAGTTACTGTTGCCATTGGAGGCCCGATGATTGTTGCAGGTAGATATCTTGACAAAAAATACAATGGTGCCACTCTTCATGATATTGGACATGAAACAAAAAATACAATTTCATCAATTAATGATTTTAAATCATCTGTACTGTGACTCTTAGTTTTTAAAAGGATAAACCCAAATTATTTTGTGACTACTAGAACTCAAGCACTAGTTCCAATTTTCATTGCTGCAGTAATTATTGGGGTTGCTGGATTAATGTCAATTCCAAGTGAAAGTAAATTAGAATCAGTTGAGTTTCCACGAGGAACAATAATGGTTGATGGAATCCCACTTGAAGTACAAATTGCAGACAATGAGCCCCTGCGTATTAGAGGTTTAATGTTTCAAGATCAATTACCTCTTGATCAAGGGATGATTTTTGTGTTTGATAAACCCGGATTATATTCGCTTTGGATGTTAAACATGCAATTTTCACTTGACATGATTTGGTTTGATCAAGATGGAAAAGTTGTACATATAGAAAAAGATGTTCCTCCTTGCAAAACACCATTAGAAATTGCTGCTTGTCAAAGTATAATCCCTGAAGGAATGGCCGTATATGTTTTAGAAGTTACTGCTGGATTTGTTGATGAAAATAATATCACTACTGATTCAATTCTTGATATTATCTCTATTTAGAATTACAAAACCTTATTTTATAATATTTTTAAAATTATTTTGATGAATAAGACATTTTTTATTCCAATTTTAATTGGTATTGCAATTATTCCTATTCTTGTATTTTATGCTGATGATTCATCAGATACACTGAACACTCCAAAAATTGATTTTATTTATTCTAATGTTGATGAAATTCAAAAAATTCTCATATCTGATAATATTTCCATGTCTAATCCTAATGTAATTTCTGATGATACTGTGGGGCAATATTGTACCTATTTTGATAATGACAATGTTCAAAAATTTGTTCAGTATTGTGTGACTACTGCACTAGTTGATTCTGATGGTGAACCTTTAGGGAATCTCAATATGGGTGGAAACCCTATTTCTCCAAGCATGGCTTTGGCTATTCTTGAAGTATCTCCCAACCCTGAATCAAAAAGAGACAAAATTGACTTTATTTTTCAAACCCTAATTGAGAATTTGGTATGTGATTGTTGGGCTGAACAACACCCTGGTGGATTTGAATCGATTCCTGCTTGGCTTGATGCCGCCCAGAACAAATACTCTGAATCTGCCCAAACAACTCTAAAATCAAAAATTGATGGATTGGCTCAAAAACAATTAATTTTAGAAATTACTGCTACTGAAAAATCTTATTTGTGGACACTAATTGTTGTAAAGTAGTTTCATAATATGTTACAAGTTGTAGTTAATAATCAAAATCATTTTAGGAACAAAAATAACAAACTCGGTAAAAAATAGTAAATAATGTTTTTAATTATTAACAATTTGTAGTAAATAATAATTGAAGAAATCTTAAACGACGATGTAATGCTATCGTCTAACGTTATTTTCTAAAAATTAGTACGATTACGGAATTTTTCATACACTATTGCATCTTTTCCAACAAACCAAGCAACAAGGCCTAGAATCATACACCCAATTACACTAAGTTCAGAATTTGTAATATAATATACGGATAAAGTTGAAACCATAACAATAACAAAATAAATAATCAAAAGTGGATAACTAGTGGTCTTTGTATCTCGTCTTTGTTCAACATATCCTGATTGTTTATGGATGATTTTTTCATTAACTTCTACTATTCTCTTTCTGCCTTTTGAACCACATTTAGGGCATGTTTCCTATCTTCTGTTTTTGCACAAACATCTAATTCCTTATTCTTAATTTACTTCAGCTAGTCCTTTCAATAATTCATCCAAATCTCTAGTTGGGGCATATTCGTATTTGGGTTATTCATACTCTACAGTGAACACCGGTGCCTTTTTGGCTAGTCTGTCTTCAAAAGTTTGTTTTGTTCTTTCTGTTTTAAGAAATGTCATTGATATGTTATACCTGTAATGATTTTTAAGGTTAGTTTCTAATTAAACCTAAAAACTTTATTGTTTATCTTTGATTTTTTCTATCGTTTCAAGGACTAAATTGATTGATTTTAGAATTTTTTGCTGTTTTTCATGATCATTTTCCTGCTCTAATTCCAT
>Ga0209667_1000949_pt1 | contig 22554 bp, 27 predicted proteins | sample SaaInlV_165m_DNA_2_FD_184682 | JGI IMG/M metagenome (GOLD analysis project Ga0209667, IMG submission 184682) | Marine microbial communities from expanding oxygen minimum zones in the Saanich Inlet - Saanich Inlet SI037_S3LV_125m_DNA (SPAdes)... | ecosystem: Environmental > Aquatic > Marine >... | reverse complement strand
ACCCTCACAATTAATGTTGACAAACTTTCTGGTCAAAAAGTTCAAATAATGGACAAAACTCCGAAGGATCAACACCCATATCATAATGATGTTCGGATTGACAAAGTTCTTGGTCAATCATTTCAACAAGCGGACATAATTGGGTAGGGTCAAAATTACTACTTGGGGAACATATTTGCTCATTAAATAAATCAAGTAACCCACATAATTGGATGGGAACAGAACCATCAGTATTATCTGAATGTAGATGACAAAGTTTGTGTTCAATAGTTTCAGAAAATGGGCATAAAACTGTAGGGTCAAATTTTTCATCACTATGAAGTGAATATGTAGTCGCAACCATTGACAGAAGTAGGAGAGTTAGATATTTCATTTTTATAAAAATAAATACAAAACTTTATATCTAAATTTATTACTATTGAAATTCTATAAAATTGAAATAAGTTTGATAATTTATAAACTAATATAATTTATTAAAACATGTCCATTCATAATTACATTCGTCATTACTATGGTTATCCAGCGTGTTGTGTGAAAGCATTTTATCATGATATAGATATAGGTTTTCAAGTAGCGAATAAACAAACTCATCGTGAAATACGTCGTATTGTTTCAAACAATACAGGTTTTGTACCATGCTATAACCATGCATGTAAAATCCTAAATAATGAAATCACATTATCAGACTTGATAAAAAATCGTGAGTGCAAGGAACCTTTTATAGAACGCCCACAGTGTCCGAAAGAACAATTTGCAATGGAAAGGGTAATCCAAATAGATAACGTTATCAATATTAATAGAATTGATTGTGAAATCTTAAACAAACATATTAGTAGTAGTTTTGCTACTGTTATTCGAAAGAAAAAATCATAAAATGAAAAGTAAACGATTTATGTGTAAATAAAATTTTTAATTTGCATTATTATACATTTGATAATAATGGTCTTTCAATATCTGTATTATTAGATGTAATATTTTCTCGACAAATCGGACATTTTTCGTTTACGGGCGATATACCCTGCATTACCCAATTTTCAATACATACTGTATGAAACTTGTGACTGCAATTTAGTGTCTTCCATTCATCATATTCTGTAACAGAAGAACATATACTACAAACATCATTAACTGGAGGTTCATTTGTATTTTGAATGCTGGATAAAATTGCAATAACAGCGTGTCGTGAAAACAATGAACGACGTAAAAATCGGTTATTTTGTGGATTAGTGATTGGATAATTTAAACTTAAATTATAATTTCTATCTAAATAATAATAAACTGGAGAGCAGACACAAGAAATAAACAACAATAATAATATAATTTGAATAAATATTGAATAGTAATATGTGATTATATCAACAGAGAAACATATATCAATATTATTATTTAGGGATTCGCAATTAGTTATATTAATATTGATCACTCTATATATTTCTGGTACATATATTTCCGAACTTCGTGGTCTATATGTCAATATAAATCCACATATATTTTGAATACATTGAATAAATGTAATAAATGTTCGTAAATCGATATTTCTATTAACAAAAAGATTACAATAATTTAATGTTCTTCTAAATCTTGTTTGTATATATATAATATCCAAAGTATTAAACAACCCTATTATCAAAGATATTATTGTAAATATAAAGTATTCTATATTATTAGGGGTTGTAAATATATCATTAAATGTTTTATCTATTATATTTTTAAAAAATCCATATGATGAAAGAACAGTGAAAATTGTTGTAAAAATATACCATATATATGATATAATTAATTCCCTTTTTCCGATATATAATTGTATATTATTAATATCGTCGTTGGTTGTTATACGACATAAACAACAAGGAGGTTCAACAATACAACAAAAAAAAGTTGATATACTTAAATTTTCTGTTAAACAACGACACGCTCTTTGAAAAAATGTTCTGTTATTTATTTCATTTCTTGAATTTTGTATATTTTGTATGTTTGACATATTATAAAATATAATTATATTACTATATTTCTATAAGTAAATTTATTAGAATACAATTTATTCGTAAATTTACAGATTTCTAAATAATAATTTAATATATTTATAATATATAAATGTTTTGTCAATACAAAGATATATTAGGTAAACCGAACACAGAATTACATTCGTATCGTATATTTGACATTGCTATTATAGATGTTTTGCTTACTGTTATTATAGCATTGTTAATACACCATTATTTCTTCAGTAAAAAACCTTTTTATTATGTTTTAATAGGAGTATTTTTAGTTGGAATTGTTGTACATAGACTCTTCTGTGTAAGAACTACAATAGATAAATTATTATTTAATTAAATAATATATTTTCAATAAAATATCACTAGTAATTAAATATGGTAAATAATTCTGTAAATAAATGGAGAAATAATAGACCAGCAAAATTTTACCAAAAAGCATTCGATCTTCTAGGAAAACCAAACTTTGTTGCTAATGTTCCCCATGGTATGGCATATTGGAAAACAAAGGGTTTATTTTCGGAACATTTTCTAATTGATGAAGAAGTATATCACTGCGTTCCTGCTAAACACCACGATTATTTTTATTCGACTGTTAAATTCTATGTACCTCCAAATAAGTTAAAAGATGTATTATCAATATCCGGTAGTATTCGTTATGATGGTCTCAAAAAAGAATTAACTGCTAGATGTGCTAGTATTTATGCAAATGTTGCAACACTCTTTTTAGGAATGTCAATTGTAGATGGAACACTTACAATCGAAGATGTTAAAAAGAAACATATGTATGCAAAACACATTCGTGGGGAAGCACAAACATATGAACACATGAGAAAGAGGATGAATATGATGAAAAGAAAAAATAAAGAAAAATATGAAAAACAAATTAAAGCACCATTCTATGGATTAGCATTCAAAGGATGTTAGAAAAATAATATTAAAATTTACTATATTGATCTGAATCCTTGAAATAGAATGTATATTTTATTATAAATAATGAATTAATTATTAATTTCCCTTAAATTTGGTAAATCATTTTGAGTAAAACGATTTCCGTTTTGATTTTCATATACTTGAAGATATTGTGAAGATTGAAAACGAGTTCCTCCTGCAAAATTATCGAAAATCATTCCACTACGTTCCACAGGTACTAAATTATTTATACTTGGTTGTTTTTCTTCTATTCTTGGACTGTTATAGATCCCTCCGACGCTATATCCAGGAATATTTTCATCTTTACACCAAGTACAATGTTGAGCACATGAAGACTTAATATACACAACAAATATAACAATAATTAATAGTTTTCTTTGCCACATAGTTTATTTATATATGGTGTGTATTTATAAATTATAAATCAATTTTTTTTCAATTATACACTTTCGGACATAATAGATATTTCCAAGAGTGTAAATACTTTTTATCCATCACAACAATTTCTCAAATTTACTATAATAATAATAAACATTGTTTAGTTGTTTCATTACTATGATATATGGGTGGTAAAACAATCTTAATATAATGAGGAATTGTTCTTGATAAACTTATACAATTATTAATTATACAATTCCAATTATTAGGATGATATTTAAGACAAAATTTAGCATTATATTTTTCAAATTCACTATTACAGAAATCATCTAATGGTGAAAATGTAAATGTTTGACCAAAGTTCAACTTTTTATTATTAGAAGGTTCTAATGCAAAATTAGTATGTCTTTTATAAATTTTTTTAAATGATATTACTGGATTTCTTAATTCTTTGAAAACTCCCATTGGTTGTAATATATCTTCATTTTTAACAGCATAACTGCTAGTTACATAAAATATTAACAAAATTAAAGATAAATATCCGATAACTAAGCGACTGGTTTTGTATCTATTCATTAACAATTTTTCTTTGTTTTGTCTTTTAATTCTTTCACGTAAATCCCTCATATCATAATATTCATCACCATTATACGTTTTTATATCATCTCCAGTTTTAATAATAAAAAGTTTATCATAATAAGTTCCTAACATAAATTTTTGACCATGAACGTTTATTAATATCTCTATATGGTCTATATATTTATCTGCCAGTTTTTGTGTTTGTTCTAATGTTTCTTCAGGTATACCTGTTATTTTTTTATAGAGCATATCTCCTATATCATCAAAATCTTGAACATGCCATATTTCATATGCTTTGTTCATACTTAAATATATATCACGTTTAATATTTAAGTATGTATAAGAATTGTAAAAAAAATTGAAAATATAGCTAGAGAACTTATAAAAGAAGTGATAATAGATGAAATGGACCCTCTTTCTGTTTTTAAAATATTTTACCAACATGATTTAACAACATATTCTACAGTTAATGTGGAACATAAACGTGATGCTGAAAAAAATGCAGTAGATCTATTTACTAAAAAATACCCTTCTGAAAAAAATTTAAAATTTATTCATGTTATTGAATTTGACACATTTAATAAACCATTGCATTATAGTAGAGTTGAGCATATAACTATTAGTAAAAAATCAAGGACAATCCACAAAAATTATCCTATTGAAAGATTTTACTATTATTATCCACAACTAGCTCAAAATTATTTAGTTCATTTTATTAAAGACCAAAAAGTATATATTAAATACTTTAATGATATATATGAAGCATATCAATTAATGAAATATGAATTTTATAAATTTTGCAATAGAGAAGGTGGAAGTAATGTGGATGATTATATTACATTTCAACACGAAGTTGCATTTGGTGGTATTGATACCAAAATAATTGAAAATACAGATGATACATTTTATTCACAAAATCCAATAAAAAATAAAGAAGAAATCACACAATTATTTAAAAACGAACATTTATCAGAGGATTTAACATTTAATCTAATGGATAGTTTAGTACCAGATGAGTTCTACTTTGATATTAAATTAATTCATAACAATAAAATAAAAGATACTTGTATTATCTGCGGTCATAATGAAGTTTCTGGTTATAATGATGTAATTGTGTATAATTCAAATTATGTTCCTGCTCAGAATGGTAAATTTTATGGTTATGGTAATATTTACTATACACAATCAGGTCATTACTGTTATTGTAAAAAACATTACCCGTTTCCAAATGTTTTAGATGACTAATGGCAATAAAATACCGCTAAATCATGTAAATTCTGTGGTTTTATTGAGAATGGAACAGCATTTGTTGATATAGTTTCACTTAACGTTAATATTATTTCTTGTCTTGAAATAATGCTAAGCGTTAGTATTATATCTGAGAGTGAAATACTATTTGATTCTAAAATGATATTATCATGTATTTTATCATTTATTGTACAAATGTCAATCGGTTCAGAAGATATACTATTACTCTTATCGTATTCACACATATATTCATAATCATCTTTATCATCACCATCATAAGGATATGAATTCTTCAAAGTACAAATAACTTGACCAGAATTACATTTTATCATTTCAACTCCATAAACGTCGATGGTTGAAAGTAAATAACGATGATATTGTTTAGGTATATATTTCAATACATATTCTTTATTTATTGGATTTGATAAACATGGTTGACCAGAATTATCACATTGACAACACCCATACCAATTAGATACCATATTTTTATTATCCCATATTGTTTTACAACGATAACATGTACTTGACGTCTCTGTTTCATTCGATAAAATATGAGAACATATTTTGTTATATCTTTCTTTTTCCTTTTTATACATTTCTTCAGTCCAATTTATGGCTATAAATTCAAAACATTCTTGAATAGATGTGTTCATATTTGATTTATAATATTGATATAATAATATTGATATTATTATAATCAATTTTTTATAAATATTACCCATTTCCAAATATTTTAGATGATTAATGATGTGTTTTTAACTATATTCTCTATTATTTTATGGTCTTCTTTTGAAAATAAAATATCTTTTTCTTCCTCCGAATCATATACACCATACCAAAAAATAGTATTACAAGATTCATCTTTCCCTTCTTCAAATCTTTCCATATATTCTAATAGTTTATCTTCATATTTGTTATACAGAATATCCAAAATATTATATTGGTCTTTAGTTATTTTTGATATTTTAATTATATCGTGATTTTCTTCATAAGTATTTCCAGTTGTATGTAAAATAAATCTTGAAAAAATCCAAATTATTTCAATAACCTCATTCATATTTTCACATATACCTAATATTACATTATGTACACAATGGGCATCAAGTTCTGTATGGACTAAATACATTATATAAATATGTAGATACAGATATGTAGATACAGATATGTATATATATTTAAGTATGAATTTTATAAAATACTAAAAAAATTGAAAATAATTAAAATACTAGATATACAGATACAGATATATATATTTAAGTATGAATAATAAATGTATATATTGCAACTATCGTAAAGAAAGTTATAAAACTGTATGGAAACATCAAAAGAAATGCATATATAAACCAACATTTTTAGATATACATTATGATAAAGTAATATCAAATGAAATATTAAAAATAGATCATCCAGATGTAAAATATATTGCTAATAAACCAAATATTCTACCATATACAAGTTATGGTAATCAATTACATATTGAAATATATACAGACGAAAAATTAGAATTTAAACAAATAGATTTTGATGTTATATTTATTGACCAGAATCATAAAATGAAAGGGATACAAATAGAAATAGAAAATGTAAAAGTAAATGAAGAGTATGTTAAAGGAAGTGATAAATATACGATAGAATTATTAGAAGATAATTTACAAAATAAAGATAAAATAAATAAATTATGGGCTACTATAAAGTATCGTTTTATAGATAATTTACTAGTATTATGTAGAGTATTACCTATTATTATTGATTTACCTGATGAGATCGATACAATCGTATATTCACAATGGTTATTAGATAATGGTTTTCATTTTGAATATAAATTTGGCGATAAAGAATTAAAATTTAAAATGGCACAAACTAACTAAACAAATTAAACAAAATTTTTTATAATTTTTATTCCATTCTAAATTTCAGAGTGTGTAAAATTGAATTACTGAAATCATAAAGTTTCAATAATTATCTTATGTCTATTAATGGAAATGATAAAGAAATTCTAGATGAATCTTTAGTGCAATTTTATATTGAACGTGACTTACCTTTAAAAAAGATAAAGAAAACATTAGTCAAGTTATGTTTAGTACGATTAGGGATCCGTGATATATATGTATCGAATAGTTCTAAATTCAATGTTTCTCATATTACAGCGTGTAATGAATTATGTAATTATATAGGGTTAAATATGGATATCATAGATATTAGTGGAAATGGTATAATTAAATGGATAGGATACAGAAATATTACATCGAAAATACTTGAATACTTGAAAATGCCATATTATACAACTCTAGTACAAGCGGAATTGCAAGGATTTAAACATCCAATGACTACCAAAGAATTATTTGAATGTTATCAAAAAGATATACAATATCGATTGTATATAAATTTAAATCCTCGTTCAGAATGGGCAACAATAATTAAAGATGTAGTATTTAGATTCTATAAAGATAATCGTATCAACACCGAAGAAATATTGAATACAGATATATATGATGAAATAATTACCACAGAGGTTTTACAATGTCATATAACCTACAAAAATATGCAAGATTTATCAGAATACTATGGTAATATGTTCCGTGTTAAATACACAAATACTTAAACAATTATTTACAAATACTTAAACAATTATTTACAAATACTTAAACAATTATTTACAAACACTTAAACAATTATTTAAATAAAATATAATTATGTACGGTACCAATATTAATCCAACAAACATAACTAATACAATTAAATTGCGTGATGGAATAGATATGCCTATATTTGGTATTGGAACGTGGTTATCAAAAAAGGGTGGTGATTGTAAAAATGCAGTCGAAAATGCATTAAAAGTAGGTTATAGATTGATTGATACCGCACAATTATATGACAATGAAGAAGATGTAGGTGAAGCGATTGAAAACAGTGGAGTAAAAAGAGATGATTTATTTATTGTAACAAAACTTCATTCGCTACATCATAAAGATAATGATGAACCTATTATTGAATTATGTGGTTCCCTAAACAAATTAAAAACAAGATATGTCGATTTGTATCTGATTCATACTCCAAAAGGAGGAAATCTTATAGAAGTCTGGAAAGGTATGTTAGATTCAAAACGAATGGGTTTGACTCGTGCAGTGGGTGTATCTAATTTTGGAATAGAACAACTCCAAGGTTTAAAAGATGCGGGATTAGAAATGCCAGAAGTAAACCAAATCGAATTGCACGTTTGGTTACAACAAAAAGAAGTAGTTGAATGGTGTAGAAAAGAGAATATTGCAGTTATGGGGTATTGTCCACTAGCAAAAACAAATATGTTTGGTAAAACAGATGTCAAAAATATCGCCGAAGAAATTGGTAAAACCGAATCACAAGTAGCAATAAGATGGTCTATACAATCAGAAATTATAACAATACCGAAGAGTATTAATATGAATAGAATTAAAGAAAATTCTGATGTTTTTAATTTTGAACTATCAGAAGAAAATATGAAAAGATTAAATGAGTGTGATATAGGTTATAAAGCGTCATTAAGTGCGAATAATATGTATATACCGTGGGATAAAGTAAAATCTAATTCATTTTAGGAATTAGGTGTATACGTTGTTTTCAGAAATTATAAGTAAATATTATAATTAAGTTGTTTTTAAAATTATATTAAAGTATCACTATACTATAATATAGTATGTATAAAGATAAATTTATAAAACCACCTATCAAGTGGGTTGGTGGAAAAACACAAATAATAGATGATATTATATCTAAATTTCCATCTAAATTTAATAATTATCATGAAATATTTTTAGGTGGAGGAAGTGTTCTACTAGCATTGCTCAAAATGATTGAAAACAAACAAATTAAAGTAACTGGTAAAATTTATGCTTACGATATAAATGAAACATTAATAAATTTATATACAAATATTCAATCAAATCCCCAAAATATTTTAGATGAAATAAAAATATTTATTGATGATTACAATAATTGTATTTATGATAAAGAAAGTACGATACGTAATCCCCAATGTATTGAAGAAGGATTAATATCAAAAGAGTCTTATTATTATTGGTGTCGAAAACAATATAATGAATTATCTCAGGAAGATAAAAATAAACCAATCGGTTCTGCTTTACTTATATTTTTAAATAAAACGTGTTTTCGAGGTTTATATAGAGTAAGTAGCAACGGATTTAATGTTCCATATGGTAATTATCAAACACCAGAAATTATTAATAGCGACCATATCTTTCAAATACATAATCTAATAAAAATTAAAAATGTTGTATTTAAATGTTGTAATTTTGATGAATCATTTAAAAATGTAAAAAAGGGGGATTTTGTATACTTAGACCCACCATATGTTCCTGAAAAAAAAGAATCATTTGTAGATTATAATATTGATGGTTTTACAGTTGAAAAACACAATGAATTATTTAAACTATGTAATGATATGAAATTGAATAATATAAAATTTTTAATGAGCAATTCGGATGTCGAACTTGTAAGAAATTCATTTCCAAAAGAAAAATTTAATATTATTGTATTATCGTGTAAAAGAGCAATTAATTCAAAAAAACCAGAATCAAAAACGAATGAATTATTAATTCTATGAATTAATTTTTGTCATTTTATTCTTTTATCCATTGATTAAGTATCTCAAAATAATTTTCTTCATCACCATTCATAACTTTAATTTTGCTTTCACTTAGTATTTTCTTTAGAATCTTATATTTAATATGTTCTGAATTATACTTATCATTCAAATATTTACTTATACAAAGAGAATATTGAACGTTAAATATATTTTTATCAATTTCACTATCATTTTCACTAATAATAATCTCGTATTCACGTTTTAGTGACGGAGATGCCCATAATTTTGTTTCTACACTACCTTCACAATTTTGGTTCTTTTTTTCGATAATTTGAATATTTATAACTCCGTTATTTTCCCATACGAATGCTTCATCTGGATTTCTAAAGATGTTATCGATATTGTACTTATTTTTCATATAATGACGGAAAGATTGTTGGCAAATAACATCCATATTTACAGTATTACCGTTAATTGTTGTTTCAAATGTTATATATTTATTTTTTGTACCATTAATCATATGAGTAGTGAATGGAATATAATTCTTTTCCAAAAAGTTTTCATACATTGTTTTTTTTTCAAAATTTAGACCATTGACATTTGTATTTTTCCCTCCTGCCCCTGTTCCACGATTTTTTATTTTAACTTCCATAGTTTTTGTTTTATCTTCCATAGTTTTTGTTTTATCTTCCATAGTTTTTGTTTGTTTAACTATTTTTATGTCATTTTTGTCATCACCTTCTTTACGAGGATGAAATTTTCTATTACTTTTTATATGACCTTCTACCTTACAAATACTGCAACGAGGGGGCATTTATATAATAATCCTTAAATATAATGAAAATTTCAATTTTGAAAAATTGATTTAAGTAAAAACCGAAATACCATACCATTCGTAATAATGAGTGTAATCCCCCCACCTGAGCTACGCTGTGGTATGGACACAAGTAATCTAAATCCCAGACAATATAACATACGTCGTAATATTGAGGGTAAAGGTATGAAACTAAATCAATCACGATTTGACAAAAAACAAATTATATCAAATCGAAATGATAAAGATTATTATTGTTCTGGGTGTGGTTGTACTTATAACTCAATGTGTATTCTATGTGCCGAAAAAGAATTTAAATTTGCAAATATTGTTCTAGATAGTGATTTTATTGAATTATTGTATATGCATAATCAACTACTAGTTAAAGCACAACTTAGGGTATAGATACTGGTATTGATTTTGACCACAATTCATCAAGAACACGTCCCTAAATTAAAAGTTGTTCGAGTTTATTACCCCAAATTTGAATTTTTTCTTTTAACAAATTCAAATTTTTAATATATTTATGTTCAGCAACATAATTATCATTATGATACATTTCAGGTAAAACCCAATATTCACACTCATTATATTTTATAAATGTGTATCCATATTCAATACATTCTTTAGCAAAATGTTCTTTACTATTACATAAATAACATCTATCAGTGGAACCAGTTATCATATTTGAAATAACGTGTTGAGTATTACGGTCAAGAAATATCTTACAGAAACTACCACCTCTAACATTTTCAATCCCGTGTTTATTCATATATATTAACGTCCATTTGTCCTCGTCAAAATGATCACAATCATATATAATTTTATCTACTTCAATGGGTTTGTGAAGTTTAGTCCATTCACTTCCATTACCGAGAAGATGTGCACTTATTCGTGTATTAATATTTGTCGTTTTCCCAACATAATATTTTGAATTTGCCAATTTTAGTATATAAATTGAAACCATTATATTATATTATAATATAATTACAAATTAGTAATTCTTTAACTAATAATATAATCAAATCAAAAATTTTAAATTAAATTAATCTGTATTCCATCTATAATCATATTTTTATTACCAAAATCTACAATTACATTGTTGTTAGTCAATAAATCTATTCCAAAAATAATATCATTATCATTACCATTATCATTATCATTATCAATATCATTATCATTATCAATTACTGTAAATGAACCAGATATTTGAATAAGATTTGACCAATCTTTATCTATGTTATCAGTTTTAAATCCTATTTTAATCTGAGAAATTGGTAAATATATATCAATCAGAGATATCCTACCAATAGTATCTGTTATATTATTGTTTCCTAAACCAATTATACTAGTGTGTATATCATAATCAATAAGTTTATCAATATCCAATTTTTTAGCAAGATACAAAGGCATAACAGATATTTGGGCACCAGAATCAATTAATATTCTAGTTTCAATCTTATTTATTAAACAATTTGCATACATCAAATTACATTTGTTAAATAATCTAGGAACTTTAATTAAAGCTTCATCTAAATTTTTATCAACGATTTTTTGCCTTCTGTTTTCTTTAAGTGCTTCGGAGAGAATTATATCAAGATTATCAGATTTACTGTTATATTTCATAATTATATTTGTTTCTGTATTATAGTTTTATATTTATACTTTTACATATAATTTATAACTTTTTACATATAATTTATAATTGCATATAATATATGAATAAAGATAATATTTTATATAATTATATAAATTATTCATTAGAAATTATTATACTATCAATAATATTTATATCAATTGCATTATATTTTAAAAATAAGTATTTAATATGTATTTCAGGTACCTTTTTATTTTTTATACTTTTTTTCTTTAGAAATTTTCCAGTTTATAAATATTCTAAAAATGACAACATAAATATAAATGGAATTATATCACCATCTTCAAGTAAGATAATTATGATAAAAGAAAAAAAGACGCATAATTTTATTAAAACATATTTATCACCTTTAGATGAACATATACTTGTTTCACCAATTAATGGTAAAATATTAAATATAGAAAGTAATCCGACCAAAAACGATGCAGAAAGAATGCGAATTACTTTACAAGATGATAATGGAAATATAATGCATTTTGACCAGATTGTATCAATATTTGGTAGATGGGGATGGATGACAAAGGTATTAATAGACAAACGAGTTATAATAAGTTCAAAAATCGGCGATACTTTAAAACAAGGAGAAAGATATGGAATAATTCGATTTGGTAGTAATATGGAATATTTTTTACCCAAAGAATATCAAATTAAAGCACGAATTGGTGAAAAGTGTGAATTAGGTGAAAGTGTAATAGCGATGCTTAAAAATTAAACATTTATATATAAAATTAATTCATTTGTATATTGTAGACAAATAATGTATTGTCTGCGAGGAACACGGATATTTACCAAAAATATATGTATTGATATATGTCTAGCGTGTACAAATTATTTTAACAAACATAATAAAATATATCATAATTCAGGTGAATGTGATTGTGTCGAACATAATAGAAAGTTATTAGATCAATATCATAAGAGAGAGAATGATATGATTAATGAATATAAAAACAAATAAAAATCGTAATAAACAAAACAATTATTCTAATTTTCAAGTAATCTAATCCAAACTCCAATTAATCTCAGTTTTTCCCATTTCTTTTAATAAATTATTACATTTTGAAAAGTGTTTGTTTCCAAACCATCCACCTCTATTTGCACTGAGAGGTGATGGATGAACACATTCCAAAATATGATGTTTTTCACAATCAATAAATTTTTTCTTTGAACGGGAATGTTCCCCCCATAATAAAAATACAAGATTCGATGTTTTATCAGACAAATATTGTAACAGAATTTCAGAGAAATCTTTCCAAATTTTAGCGTGACTCATCGGAGATGCTTCTCTAACAGTTAAAGTGCTATTTAACAATAAAACACCTTGTTTTGCCCATTTTTCAAGATTGCCGTGGTTTGGAATAACAAAACCATCAATATTATTTCTAAGTTCTTTGTATATATTTTGAAGACTAGGTGGTATCGAAATACCCTTTGGCACAGAAAATGACAATCCCATTGCCTGACCTTCACGATGATAAGGATCTTGACCGATAATAACTACTTTTGTATCTAAAATAGGACTACATTCAAGTGCATAAAAAATCTTTTCTTTTGGTGGAAATATTTTTAAATCATCACCGAATATTTCTTCTTCATTATTTAAATTTTTATTTAAATTAGAAATACAATCTAGTAGATATATAGTATTATTTTTATTATCCAAAATACCACGCCATCGAGTAGGAAAAAACTCAAGAATATCGAACATATATGTATGTATAACTAGATATTTTTATATAAATTAATTAATTAAAATAATCTGGATATCATTAAATAATTATTTTTTAAAAATATAGATTCATATAAACAACAATTATTATAATATAATTATATCAAATAAAATCGTGTAATGGTTGATATTATTTCATTAAAAACAAATATAATTCAAACAGTAATAACTTTAACACATATTGTAGTATGTTCTTTAACGTTATATACATTCAAAGGTATAGATTTAAATAAATCACCATATAGTGCAATGACTATGTATTTAGTAGGTGTATATTTGAATACAATATGTAATATTTTTTATTTATATCATAAATGGAAAAAATATTTTATTATAAAAAGACAAATATATAATGCCGTTAGGAATAGAGTATATATCGAAAATATCGAAATCGATTATACTATAACTGAATCTCCAATATCATTTAAGATACGTGGTTTTGGATTGACAATGAGTTTTATTTCAAGTACACTTGTTGTAAATAAAGTATTTCCAGATAGATGTGGGGATTATAAAGATCATATTTCTTGTATTCCATTAATTATATATTCTTGGTTATTCTCGTTAATATATATACTGTTGGGTTTTATAATAATAGCACTAATATTAAGATTAATATGTACTTTATGTAATAGTAGTAATCATTTATCTATTACAGACCAAGAAATAGAGCGAATCCGCGACGTTCTTCATAATTATGCTATTGGACAAATGAATCCAAATGTCGCTAGTATTAGAAATATAGAATATAAACTTTCAAAAGTCACAGTATCAGATGATGAAATATGTCCAATATGTTTAGAATCCAATACAGAAAGTAAAACCCAACGTAATGAAAGTAATGAAAGTAATCAAAGTAATGAAAATAATCAAACCGCAACAAATAATTGGGTTAAATTACGAGATTGTAAACATCTTTTTCATAAAAAATGTATAAAAGATTGGATAAAAGCAGAAACACAAAATAATAAAATAACCAAATGTCCAGTATGTCGAATAGATATAAGATATAGATTTATACGTCAAGAAATAGTATAATCTAAATCAAGTATTTACATAAAGTATTTACATAAGTATTTACATAAGTATTTTAAAAATGAATTATATTTTTAAATTTTTCTTGATTATCAACAAGATATTTTGGGAATGTGTCATCAATGCGAATAAAAACAACTAAGTCACCTTTTGTATAATATTGACCATTATCAATTGCATTTTGTATTTGTTGTCTTTTGTCTTCTTGAGTATTGTTTCTTCCAAGAAAATCCAATACAAAATCATCACGGGCGTGTCCCCAAGATTGAAATTTATACAAAATTTTATCTAATGTATCACCTATATATGAAAAATGCCAAGTCGAGTTTGTAATTTCCCAATCATTTTTATCCTTTAAATTCCTAAGTTCTACTAATGTAGTATTAGCATTATCAAAGTATTCTTTTGTAAAAACAATAGATCCATACCATACTTTTGGACAACCTAGTTCATCATTAATTCGTAATCCATTTAATTTATAACAATACATTGGTCCAGATAAAGAGACAAATCTTTTATTATTATTTGGATCTCTAAAGTCTATTTTTAATTGCTCTATTATTTTTGCATTTGGAATTTCATCAAGATCAGAAAATATTATTAAATCTTCTTTGTCTGCATTTTTAAAACCATTTATTAATGAATTTTTTTGTATATGTTCTGCATATACGCCTTTTGGATATATCCAATTATATTTTAAATAAATAATCTTATTTCCATATTTTTTTAAAATATCTTTATTTTCTTCAAGATTATATGGTTTTGGGTCGCCTTGAAAAGTTTTATTTGCTTCGATAATAACGAAATAATCAACTATATTCCATAATTCATTTAATCGAATCTCTAGAAGATCAAGTTCATTAAAAAAAGAAAAACAATCCCAAACTTTCATTATATTGATTAAATTTATTTATTTAAATGGTATTGTTTATATTATAGATAAATTAAACTTAAACAAATTAAATTAAATAAAATAAAATATCTTAAAAGATTATGTATGACTCATGTATGGATTCAAATGTTTTTAAAATTGGAAACTATATGTGCCATCGTAAAAGAATAGGTAAGGGTTCATATTCTCGAGTTTACAAAGGATATAACATAGATACAAAAGAAAAAGTGGCAATTAAAGAAGTCGATTTAGATATAACTGAACATATGAAAAAATTTATGGTTAGAGAAATTGATGTATTAAAAAAAATGTCTCACCCCAATATCGTAAAATTGTTAGATGTTGTAGAAAATAATGAAACAAATACTATATATTTAATTTTAGAATATTGCAAAAATGGTGATTTTTCTAGATTTCAAAATAAGAGACCATTAAAAGAAAAACACGCTCTCAATTACATGAAGCAACTGGCAAGTGGTTTACAGTACATAACATCAAATAATATAATGCATCGAGATTTAAAACCACAAAATATGTTGATATCTGATACACATATATTAAAATTAACTGACTTTGGGTTTGCACGATATTTTGAACACAACACTATGGTAAATACATTATGTGGTAGTCCTCTATATATGGCACCCGAAATTATGCGAGATAAAAAATATACTCATAAGGCAGATTTATGGTCAGTAGGTGTTATAATGTATGAGATGTTGACAGGAACATTACCATTTAAATCTCGAACTCATTATGATTTGATATTAGAAATTGAACGATTAAATGTAAAAATACCAGAATGTTTTTCAATATCATCAGATGGCGAAGATTTAGTTAAATCACTTTTGGTAAAAGAACCGGAAAAAAGAATTTCTTGGGAAGGTTTTTTTAATCATCCATGGATGACTGGTAAATGGATGATTGAATATAACGATATGATGTCTCCTTTATTCGATGAATCTGATAGTTATGATGATTGTGAAGACACTGATATGGACAAAAGTATTAATAAATCAAATCAAAATAATTCAAATCAAAATAATTCAAACCCAAATAAATCAAACCCAAATAAATCAAACCCCAATTCAAATCCAAATCAAATTAATTCGCAATCAAAATCGCATATTGATACCAAAGATGTTGATTCATCAACGGTTAAAATTTTAAACCATGAATCAAAAAGAACATCTTTCCAGAGTACAAATGCTGTAAATATCCCCCCAAAACCTCATATAATTGAAGATTGGTGTTCTAAATCAACACCTGCGACTACAAGTAAAGGATCGCCTATGTTTTCAAATATAAATAATGATGAGTTTATAGTACTAGAAATGCAAGATTCAGATAATTTTGTTGATAATCAACAACAAAGTACAATTCGAAATATTAAGGAAGCTGTAAGTTATTCATTTTATATATTAAAAAATTCTTGTAGTATATTAAAATTAGGTAGTTATAAATGATTAAATTAATAGACAAGTAATGTTATTTTAATTAAAATTATCAAATTAACAAATTTATTAATTTGATAAGTTAAAAATATATAAAAATATTATAATAAATAAATAAAATGAATGATTTAATCATCAACCCCTGTGAGTTTCACGGTGTAGTTAGAAAACTTAGAAGTTTCTTTGAAGAACGTGGTTTTGTTGAAGTACATACACAGAATAGATTAAGTATTTTAGCTGCTTGTGAAGATCCATCAACTATTGCAACATATAATTATGCTGGAAGCGTATGGCCTCTTCCCCAAACTGGACAGATGTGGTTAGAGTATGAATTACTTAATAATCCAACTCCACAAGGGTATTATTGTGTATCTACAAGTTACAGAAATGAACCAAATCCAGTTGAAGGAAGACATAATCTTATTTTTCCAATGTTTGAATTTGAATCAAAGGGAAATTTTGATGATATGTTAAAACTTGAATGTGATTTAGTAGAATATCTTGGATACGGTAAATCAGAAGAAATTCCATCAGAAAATTATGTTGATATAGCAAATAAATATGGTGTAAAAGAATTAGAACACGAACACGAAAATATGATATATAAAGATTATGGAAGTGCTTTCTTACTTAAGAATTTCCCAGTATATACAAGTCCATTTTGGAATATGAAATATAATAAAACTGCAAATACTTCAAATAAATGTGATGTTATAATGAGTGGTCAAGAAACAATAGGTTCAGCAGAAAGAAGTTGTGACCCCGAAGAAATGAAACACATGTTCCAAACAATTAGTAACAGTATGTATTCAAAGACATTATACACATTATTTGGTAAAAAGAGAGTTGATAATGAGATGGAATCATTCTTAAAATATGACTTTTTCCCAAGATTTGGTGGAGGTATTGGTATTACTAGATTAATCAAGAGTATGAAGATGGAAAATTTATTATAAATAATAATCTAATCCTTTTCGGAACACAATTTCACAAAATCATTAATATTAGGAGGAATGCTCTTCTTAACATTAAATTTCATATATTTAGTCGTATATTTATCATTATCAACAAGATAATACAATTCAGGATTTTTGATATAATTTTGAAGATGTGTAATATATTTATTAACATCTGTATGCCAAATCAATGAAGTCTTTGGTATAGGAAACATATTGTTACTTTTATTAGATAGTGAAAGTGCTTTTTTATAAACCTTTTTAAGATGCATAATAGTGCTATTCATTGGATTATATTAATAATATTAATTACTTATAAATCAATTTTAAATATTAAATATTCCAAATTATAGATTAAATGTTCCAAAAATTATAGATTAAAAATTCCAAATTATAGATTAAAAATTCCAAATTATAGATTAAATATTTTATAAGTAATAAATTCTATTATTTAAAATTAAAATGTAATATAAATTGTAATATGATTAACATATGTCAGGAAAATGTAAAATATGAATGCAATGAATTAGAGTTCAATGACAATGACAATGAAAATGATATTAAATATATCAATAAGGAACTATATAAATTAAATAATGATATATATAAAAGAGAAATTGATAATATTAGAGATAAGAAAAAAATCAAAGAATTACACAATAAATTAATGAATTTATGTGAACACGAATGGATAGTTGATAATACGATTAGAATTGATAAGGTATATATATGTAAAATATGTAATATTAATACATTATAAAGTACATAAAATTAACAATAAAATTATCAATTATTCTATTTCTTATATAAATTTTTTAATTTCAAAAATTTATATTTTTTAATTTCAAAAATTTATATTTTTTTAGTATTTAACCATTTAAGTATTTAAAAGATGACGTTTTTATAATATATTAATATATAAAGAATGTCATCAGAAATATCAAATGATGCAAGACATTCACAGATGGAACTCAGTGAAAGTCTGGGTCTTTTACTTACTGCACCATCATCTCAGTTATATCATACTGGGAATGATAATTTAACTTTTAGGAGCGATAGTGACAGAATAAATATGTTTTCTAATTTGTTCCTATACGGTAATTTCCGTGTTTCAGGTAATACAATAATTGAAGGTAATTTACTTATACTGGGAAATTCAACAATAGTAAATACTGATATAGTTCGAATAGAAGATCCATTATTATATTTAGGAAACGACTTTTTGGATGGGGAAGTTCCAGGAAGAGATATTGGTATAATTGGAAATCGTGGTTCTCAAGACGCATTTGCAGCGTTTTGGAATGAGTCTGAAAACAGATTTGTTATTGCAACCGCACCTAATATAGCATATGATACCAATACTATATCTGATGTTGGATTAACACCAGTTCCTTTTCGGTCAGGAAATATAGAAGTTGGGAATGCATCTTCAACAGCAGAAATAAAAGCAAGTGGTAATTATAATTTAGATATTACATCAGGAAATTCTGGAACAAGTCAAAGCAAAATAACCCTCGAACAAGGAAGTAGTGGAGATATATTTTTAGCACCAGCATTAACTGGAAAAATTATTGTAGGTACAGGAACAAGTGATGCAACTATAAAATCCGAAAGAACATCAGGAACACCAAATCTTATTCTTGAAACAAGTAATTCAACTACTGGACAGATTAAAATATCTTCGACTGATATTAGTCTTATTCCCCATACAAGCAGTAGCATTCTAGTGGGTAGTGGAAGTAATTCAAATGCAACAATAAAAGCAGATGGAACAAATAATCTTGTTTTAGATGCGACAAGTACGTCATCAGGGAAAATTACAGTTCCAGGTAGTACTGGAAGTGGTTTCACTCTAGGAACAGTAGAAGTATCGGCGGATCAACTTATCGTTGATAAAAGCACAGGTTCTATAATATCGTCCAAAGGAGACCAAAATATGACACTTCAAACAGGTTCAACAACATCAAGCAAAATATCAATAAATAATGGTGCAAGTGGTGATATTTTAGTTGGTTCTGGTTCGGCTGCCGCAAAAATATCATCATCTGGAAATTATAATTTAGAATTATATTCTGCAAAAGGTTCTGGAACGTCGACAAATATTAGTCTGGTTCCTAGTTCTACCGGTAAAATATATGTAGGAAATACATCAAATTCGACAATAATACAGAAAAATGACGATAATAATGAATTACATATTGTATCTGGAGCAACATCAACTGAAAAGGCAAAAATTTCTTTAAATCAAAATACACCGTCCGGTGATAATTATAATATTCGTTTATTAGCGGACAAAAGTATCAGATTACAAGCATCAAGTAATGTAAATATTAATTCAAATTTATATATATCTACCCAACATAACAGAGTAGGTGTAGCTATTGCACAAAAAACTCCAGATGTAACACTTGAAATTGGAGGAACAGATGCAGTTAAAATTCCAAAGGGAACAACAGTTGAAAGACCTACAGCATCATCAAGTGAACATAATGGATATATTAGATACAACACAACTACATCCCAATTTGAAGGGTTTGGTGCAGGAAATGCATGGGGTTCACTAGGTGGAGTAATTGATGTTGATCAGGACACATACATAAAAGCGGAATCAACAGCAGGAGTAGATAATGACCAAATTCAATTCTATACGTCAGGTAATGAAAGAATGCGTATTGAAAATGATGGAAATGTAAGTATTACACACAATCTCGAAGTTACTGGAGATATAATATTAAAATCACAAAGAAATGAGTTAAGATTTCATTCGGCAGATGTTTCAAATCCCAACAGTTATGTAGCAATTAGAGGTTGTGAAGTAGTAACAGGTTCATTACCAATAGTTTGGACACTTCCAAAAACAATGGGTTCTAATGGACAGGTTTTAACAAGATTAGGGTCTAATACAGATGGAAATTTATCATGGACAAATATTATTAGTGGTTCTATGAGTAATATTATTGAGGATAGTAGTCCACAATTGGGTGCAGATTTAGATGTTGTTACTCATTCTATAGTAACGACATCAAATAGAGATATTCAATTAAATCCTAATGGAAGTGGAAAAGTAACCGTAGGTGGTGTTGAAGTTGTTACAGTTAGTGGAACACAAACACTTTCTGATAAAACATTTACATCATTAAAATCATCCGGTAATGTTGGTATAAAATCAACCAACCCAACACACGAATTAGAAGTAATAGGGTGCGGATATATAAGTCAAAATTTAACAGTTGGAACTAATCTAACAGTAAGACATAATCTTGTTGTTTTAGGAAATATAGAATCCGGTGATATTAGTGGAAGACAAATTACATCCACAATACCTACTGGAACAGCACCATTTGTAGTTACATCAACAACAGAAGTTGCCAACTTAAAAGCGGCAACAGCAACCACAGCAACAACAGCTACAACAGTAACAAATGCAACTCAATCGGCAATTACATCAGTCGGAACACTTACATCATTAACAACATCTGGTGATGTTACATTAGGTGGTCATTTGATTCCGTCATCAAATGCAATTTATGATATAGGTTCTGCCGATAAAAAGGTTCGTGATTTGTATGTATCAGATAGTTCAATATGGGTTGGAGATACTCATAAACTTACAATTTCTGATGGTAAAATGAAATTTAGAAAGAGAAAAATAGATACGGTACCAGCAGCAATTACTAGTGCTGGTGGTAATGATACGGGTGCTAAATCTCACGCTAGTGTATCAAATATTTCAGATATTACGATCGATAAGTGGTTATCATACATGAGAACTTTAGGTGGTCAAAGCAATGCAACTATCCAAGATATATTCCGTGATGATGATGATGATTATTCAGAAAATGTAGAATCTGGAGCATTAAATATTACAGAAAATACAACAACCAACTCAAATTTACCAATTATGTTTTCAAACCGAATAATTAGTGGAGAAATCAAACCATATATGAGTTCAGATTTAACATTTAATCCATTATTACAAGAACTTCGATTAAATGCTAATATGACAATATTAGGAAATCTTACAATTACTGGAAACAGAACGGTAATAAATTCCGATGTAGTTAATGTATCTGACCAGATAATAATACTTGGAAATAATTCAAGTGGTGCACCATTAATGGATTCTGGTATAATACTTAAAAGAGGTTCATCATCTAATGCTACATTATATTGGGATGAAACAAGTGACCGATTTACAACAGCATTAACAACTGATAGTGGTCAAGCAACAACAATAACACGAACAGGATATGCGGATGTAGCAGTCAAAGAATTATATGCTGGAACAACTAAAGCAATTGAT
>Ga0209667_1000948_pt1 | contig 22570 bp, 33 predicted proteins | sample SaaInlV_165m_DNA_2_FD_184682 | JGI IMG/M metagenome (GOLD analysis project Ga0209667, IMG submission 184682) | Marine microbial communities from expanding oxygen minimum zones in the Saanich Inlet - Saanich Inlet SI037_S3LV_125m_DNA (SPAdes)... | ecosystem: Environmental > Aquatic > Marine >... | reverse complement strand
GATTATTTTTGTCATTTTGATGATTCAAATTTATAATTAAAATAAACAATGAATAATTCATTTGTACATAATCTTTAAAAAGAAGTCTAACGGATATTTTTTCAATATTCATGGCAGAAAAAAAAATCGTAAAAAAGGCTAAAGCCCCAAAAGCTAAAACTACAAAATCAAAAACCACAAAAGCCAAGGGTGCCAAAGGAAAAGCCAAAAAAAGTAAAGATGAACCAATAGGTGATGGAGGAATTGTGATAGTTGATGATGATATAGAAATTGATCAAGAAAAAATTAATGAAGAACGAAGGGCGTATCTTGAGGAAGCAAGATCCCAAGAAGCATCAGACTAGCAATCTTTATCCGATTCAATGACGTATAGTCCATATGCGTGCATTATGTTTGATTACTGTAAAACCAGGGAAAGTAGATTCAGTCGTTGAAATATTAAAGAAAAAACGTAAAATTGTAAAACAAATCATGGTTGTAACTGGAAGGGCAGATATCAGTGTATTTTTGCAAGGCAATATTGATGAAATTAACCACATGGTGATTGATTTTAAAAAAATTAATGGTATTGTTACTACTGAGACATTAATTGAAGTGGAGGTCGATTTAGGATGGTAAGGGCAATAATTTTAGTAAAATCCCCCAAGAAGCTCATATCTGTAAAATTGAAAAAAATCCAATCTGTGTCTGACTCATTTCCTACTAGTGGACAATTTGATGCCGTAGCCGTAATCGATGTAACAGAATTGTCTCAAATTAAGGAAGTTGCAAACAATATTCAAAAAATTACGGGTGTAGAGCGAACCGAAACCATGGTAGAAGTTCAATAAAAATAGATTTAAAGAACTTATTGTTAGTGTGTTTGTGAACATTAAAAAAGTTGGAAATGTAATTTTGGCTGTAAAAGACCTGGATAAATCAATCCAATTCTATAATGAAATTATAGGTTTACCAATAAAAAGTCAAAGACGCTCATGGGTTGATCTTGGGACTTCTGGTGCTTTGTTGAGTTTACATCCAGCATCACTTACTTCTCAGCATAGTGGAAGTTCTATTGATAATGGAATTACAATAGGCTTTCTTGTTGGAGATGTTAAATCAGCTGTTGAAGAATTAAAAGAAAAAGGGGTTAAAATTCATCGAGACATAATTGAAAAGGATTCTGGACGAAATGCCATAATTTCTGATCCTGACGATTATCTAATTTCATTGTTTGAACCAATCTTTGATGATAAAGATCAACAGACTGGCGGATATCATGGATTTACTCCAGCATAAATCATAGATTTCATTTAACAATTCATATTGAAATTTTTTAGTGTTATGAGTATGGAAAATACCAAAGTGATTGATTTTGAAATAATCAAAGAGCCTTGGAATATGTATCAAATAATAGATAATTCTGTGTTGAAAACTAGGACTGTTCTTAAAAAAATTGAACGCGTTATGGATGGTGATAAAGTATCGTTTAGAGTAGATGCTCAAACTCTTACTGTGATATATGCAGATAATAGTTTGAAAGGTAGTCCCAATACCACGCCCATTACAAAAGAAGACATGGTGAAATACATCGACAAATCTGACATGCATTATGATACAGTGTCACAAGAATTTAATGAATATCATTTAGATGATGGAACAAAAATTAAAATATTTACAAACGTTACAACTATTTCTAGAACTACTCTAAAAGATCAAAAAGGAGAACCTGTATACAATATTAAATCATCTAACACTGTGGAGATAAAACCTTCAGAACAATACAAACAACAAGCAAAATGACATTTATTGTTAAAATAAAAAATAGTTAGATTATTTTTTTTATGGATAAAATTATTTTTTCTAAATTTTTCTCATTTTTATTAATTGAAACATAAAATGTAACATCATTTTTTTGTAAAATAACAATGGTTACTTTTTGATGCTGTAAAATTACATGTTCTAACTTTCCCACAGTGGTGGTGACATCTTTTCTCAATGACATCAAAGTAGATAATATGAAAAACTCATTTTTTACCTGTTCGGATTTCAATAGAGGCTTTAAAGTAGGATTGACAATTCCAGTTAACGTTCTTCCATAAATATTGATAACACCAGCATAACGTATATTTTTTGAAATTTTTAAAATGCCTTGACATTGTTTTCTATATTTTATTACAATACCTTTCCATTTGTCTGCAGGTGTTTTTACCATACTCAAAACCAAATTTTGAAAGTAATAAGGATTTTTACTGAAAAAAATTTAAACTAATGTTTGAATATTTAGTGTTAATTTGATTTTGATTTTTTATCTAACTTCTTCTTTAATTCTGTATTTTCTTTTAACAGTTTATCATTTTCTGCCTGAAGTCCTTTAGCAGAACTTTTTCTATTGTATAATGGGTGTCCTGGAGGAATAATTGAAGAATTCATTGTTAATAATCCTGATGCATGTTGTTGATACAAATGTTGGAATCCTTGTAATTTTTGATTCATTGTATCCATTTCATCTGAAAATTGTTCTTTCATAGGATTCTCATAAATTTTAAACATGGGGTGTGCTAGTCCTGGAGGTAATCTTGGAAATTGAAATGCTAAATGTGGTATGTTTGGATTTAATCCATAAAGGTCTCTCAAATGTCTATTTACCTGACTATCCATGAAAAATGATACAATTTAACCATATTTCTGCATTGCTTTAGGCATTTGATATACCATTTAGTAAAATCTCAGTCATTTTTACGTAGTTTGAGCTGATCGCAGATCCTTATAGATTCCTTATTTTGATCGCAAACATGATGGTTGCATCAAAAAAGACATGTCTCAGATGTAAAAAAGACATCGTAGAAAAAGATCTACACAAAATTGTAATTTATGTAGTTCAAGAAAAATTTACTGAACATCATTATGAACATGTTGAATGTCCTGACAGATTTACTAGATAGAGAAATAATTTCTCTGTTACTTATCCTTTAAACTCATAAACTTGATAAATATCTCCAGTTAATCTTGAACGATACTTCCATTCATCTTTTTTCCACCTAACCATGATGAATTCTTTTTGGGAGTCTGCAGATAATTTATCATACACATCACTTCCAATTAAAATTTGATCAGGTTTTGCCATGCTTTGTATTTTTGCTGCAATGTTCATTGCAGGTCCAATTAAATCCACATGGGATTGTTGTACATCTGCACCATATCGTACCACCATATTTTGTCCAAAATCAATTCCAACTTTTACCATTAAATCGGGGTAATCGTATTGATTAAGGATAGGATTAATTCCTTTATGAATTACAGACACCATAGATTTTGCACAATTCAATGCATTTTCTGATATTGTTGTTGGAGAATCATCATCTACAAAATATCCAATTACAGAATCGCCTACAAATTTTAATACATATCCATTATTTTGTCTAATTACTGCAGCCATCTCTTGGGCAAAAGATCCAATTATGGTGGCAATTTTTTCTGCACGCATTTCTAATGTCATGGTTGTAGAACCTACTAAATCCACATAAATTACCATCATGTTTAATTTTGAAAATACATGTTTTCTTAGAAATTTATCTGATTCATCGATACTCCCTGAATATTCATATCCTTTTTTCAAAGCACCCCACACTCGTTTTTGAGTCTCTAAGATCATTGTATCAAAATCTGTTACTTTCTCATTGCTTTCATTTGGATCCATTTCAATTCCTTTTGAATTATCATTGTCTGTGTTTGATTGAGATGGTGATGTTTCAGGCGTATTTTCAGTCATATTTTTCTCTTTATTCTAGTGGGAAATCAATTCCACAGTGAAGGCATTTTCCTCTTTGTCCACTATATTTTTCATTAAAATATTCAATAATCTCCCCATCACAATGATCACATTTGAATTTAGAATTACCCATGCCTAAAATCACAATTCTGTCTATTTAGATTTTGATGAAGGTTTAAGGAGAGTAATAATTGGCTATTTCTTGTGCGTTTAGGTACAAGATCACCCAATGAATTTATTCAATTATTAAACGAAAAAAATGAAATAGTTCAAAAAAAATTCCTTTCTAAACTGACGGAATTAACAAAAATGATTGATGTTAAAGTTATGATGGGAGATTCAACAGTAACTGAACAAAAATCATTTGATCCAAAACAAGTGACGGATTATTTTCAAAAAATTAATAGTAATCTAAAAGATTGGTCAGTTCAAGACGTTTCTATTTCTAATAATGATGATTTAAGAAGAATTTTTATTAAATTTGAAGTCCTTGAAGGGAATTATTTAATTTCTGGACATATTTCAATACAATTTCATGTTTTGTTATTTTACAAACCCATTCAACGTGTAATTGAATGTCAGAAAGAATTATCAAAAATAATAGATTTAACAAAAAACAAAGAACAGGAACTTTCTGATAATAGTGATCAATTTGTTTTAAATAAATTAAAAGAAAAAGGATACAAAGATTTTGATCACCAAAAATTATTTGAGATACTTTATGAAAAAGATGATTTAAGAGAGACAATATATGATGAAATTGAAAAAGAAGCTGATACTGATTTTAAAGAACTTTCAGAAAAAAAGACTAAATTATTTAATGAGTTGGATTCATTTTTAGTTGAAACCTATCAAACATCCTCAGTATTAATTGATGATCCCAGATTAGTTTCAGGTGAGGAAGGGTATCTTTACACCATAGATTTGGAATTTATCAAGAATAACAATAGAGAGGGATTATTTGATCCTAGAAAAATATCTGATAGCACAAAAGAAGGTATTTTAAAAAGACTGGAAGAGATAGAGGCGCTTCTACAATCTTGAATTATGCCTAAACTATGAAAATTTCCCAAAAAATAATTTCATAAAATCCAAATTTTATTTTGTATTCCTGCTCAACACTGTGTTTTTTATAAGATATAGAAGAAGTCAAATACGTCAATTTAGGAGCAACATTTCCAATGAACCCAACATATGATGAAATTGTAAAAGCAAATTCGATGAGAGGGGATGACATAAAAAAGACGCCCCTAATTCATTCTCCCACATTCAGTGATCTTACAAATTCTGATATTTACTTAAAAGCTGAATTTCGTCAAAGAACAGGATCCTTCAAAATAAGAGGAGCGTATTTTAAAATAAAATTATTATCTGATGTTGAAAAAAAACATGGTGTAGTTGCAGCATCTGCAGGTAATCATGCGCAAGGAGTAGCATTTGCATCATCATTAGAAAAAATCCCTTGTACGATTGTAATGCCAAAAAATGCATCGCCCGCTAAAGTAGCAGCAACTAGAGGATATGGTGCCAAAGTTGTACTAGAAGGAATCAACTATGATGAATCATCAGCTAAAGCTAAAGAAATTTCAAAACAAACAGGAGCAACAATGATCCATGCTTTTGATGATCCACAAGTAATAGCTGCTCAAGGAGTAATAGGATTAGAAATACTAGAACAACTCCCAGATGTAGATGAAGTGTACCTTCCAATTGGTGGTGGCGGATTAGCTGCTGGAACCTTAATTGCAATAAAAGAAAAAAACCCAAATATCAAAATTGTTGGAGTTCAATCAAAATCATTTCCATCCATGTATGAATCAGTTAAACGTGGTTCTTTGATTGAGAGTGGAGGTGGTAAAACAATTGCAGATGGTATCTCAGTAAAAATGCCGGGAAAATTAACATTTGATATAATTAAAGAATTGATAGATGAAATAGTTCTTGTAGATGATACTGAAATAACAAAGGCAATGTTTTTGCTTATGGAACGAATGAAGTTTGTAGTGGAGCCTGCAGGAGCTGCAAGTTTAGCATATTTGATTTCAAAAAAACCATCACCAGGTAAAAAAGTGGTGGCCGTACTAGCTGGAGGAAATATTGACATGTATCTTTTAGGTCAAATTGTAGATAAAGGACTTGCAGCAATGGGTAGATTACTTGTATTATCTATGGAGTTACCCGATAGACCAGGTATTTTCAAAGAAATTGTAGATGAAATTGCCTTAGTAAATGCAAATATCGTAGAAGTTGTTCACGATAGATTAAGTTCTAAAGTAAATGCAGGATTTGTAACTGTAACTCTTAGTCTTGAAACACAAGGAAAAGAACAATCTGATCAGTTGATAGAAGTATTAAAGAAGAGAAATATCCAATTTACTTTATTGACATAATTATTTGAATTTCTTTTCAGCAAATTTTGAAAGGCCTACTTTCTTTAATTGATTGGATTCTTTTAGAACTGAATTATGTTGATTAGATTTATGTTGTTTTAATTTATTTTTTAAATCTGAGAATTCATTTGCAAGTATTTTGATTGCATAAATTCCTGCATTTCCAGCTTTATTCACACCCACAGATACAACAGGAGAACCTGATGGCATTTCTGTAATTGATAATAATGAATCTAATCCTCCAAACGCAGAAAATTTTGATGTATCTGTTTTTTTTGGATGTTTATCATTATACACTAGTATTGGTACACCTATTACGGGAATGGATGTGTGTGATGCAATCATTCCAGGTAAATGTGCTGCACCCCCAGCTCCTGCAATAATTAATTTAAAGCCCATTTTTTCTGCATGTTGTGCATATTCTGTCAATCTGGCAGGAGTTCTATGCGCAGATATGATTTGATCCTCATGTTTAATTTTAAATTCATCTAAAATTTTAGCTGCATCTTGCATAATTCTACTATCTGAACTAGATCCCATTATAATTCCAATTAATGGTTTTTTTGAATACACCATATAATTACAAAAAACCTGTAGGTAATTAACAATAACTATTAAAAAAATGGGATTTCAAAGTTATGATCAGCATTAGATATTTTTAATCGATTATTATTATTTTTGTATGGCCAAGATTTTAGGCATTATTGGTGGCGGTCAACTAGGAATGATGATTGCAGAGGCTGCAAAAAAAATGCCCGAACATATCTCAAAAATCATAGTTATTGATCCTGTAGAAAACTGTCCTGCAGCACAAGTAGGGGCAGAGCAAATATTGGCAGATTTTAAAGATAAAAACGCCATAATTAGTTTAGCAGGTAAATCAGATATTATCACATATGAAATTGAATCAGGGGATAGTGAAGTCTTAAAATCTGTGGAAAAAAATACTGAAATTAATCCATCTCCTGAAACCCTCAGTATTATTCAAGACAAATTCCTACAAAAGTCATTTCTATTAAAAAATAACATACCAGTTCCTGATTTTATGGAGATAAAAAATATTGAAGAAGTACAAGAAGGATTAAAAAAATTTGGATATCCTGCATTATTGAAATCTAGACGAGATGCATATGATGGACGTGGAAATTTTAAAATCAATTCAGAAAATGAAATTCAAAAAGCATATGATTATTTTAAAGGACAGAAATTATTGTTAGAAAAATATGTGCCATTTAAAATGGAAGTGTCTGTAATTGCATCAAGAAATACCAAAGGTCAAATCAAAACGTATCCTCTTGTGGAAAACATCCATCAGGAAAATATTCTACGTGAAACAATTGCACCAGCTAGAGTATCAGAAAAAATAACAAAGAATGCTGAAAATATTGCAAATATGACTATGGATGTTCTTAAAGGTGCGGGCGTTTTTGGAATTGAAATGTTTGTCACTCAAGATGATGAAATTGTAATTAATGAAATAGCACCAAGGGTTCACAATTCAGGACACCATACATTACAGTCAAGTAAGACATCTCAATTTGAACAACATCTAAGAGCAATTTTGGGATTAGATTTAGGAGATACCACACTAGAATGTCCGGCAGTAATGTATAATATTTTAGGATCAAAATCGTTCGAAGGAAAATATATTCCAATAGACTTATCCGAACATAATGTATTTTTGAAAATGTATGGTAAAGAAATATCAAAACCTTCAAGAAAATTAGGCCACATCAATTTAGTTGCAAAAGACAATGAAACAATTGAACAGTTATTAGAAAAACTAGATGGTCTAAAAGAAAAAGTTACTACCCGCCCATCAAAATAGATAATTTTCAATAGATACAAAATACGTTTATTAATTAACACAGAAAATATTCCACATGGTCTCTATCCCTCACATATTATCTGGAATTTCAATTATATTCTTAGTAATTTACGGTGCTGATGTAATAGTCATAATGTCAGGAGATGGTACTGGATTCATACCATTAAACGGTCATGAACGTGGAATGATCTTTGGAATGCCTCCAGTGATTTTGTCATTTATTGCATTTTTCATACCAAAACGACCTAGATTCAAAGGATTAGGAATAATGTTTATCGTTACAGGAATTTTGATAATTGTAGGTGGTGCCCTGACCTTAGTAATGGCCTCAGAATCTGAAAATATGGCAAGAATGGCAGGAGAAGGTGGCGCATTATTTGTAATTGGAGCAATCATTGCAGTGTTAGGCGGAATAGAGATAAAGAAATCATCTAAATAAAGAACCATGCCTTCTTGTGCAAAATGTAGTAATGATGTAAGTAAAGTGTATGATTGTGATCATACAGATTTTGAAGAATATTGTGTAGAATGTTATACGGAATTGCATTATTATTTAACAGAAAAATGATTGAATCATGCTAACAAACAAAGAAATTGCAATTTATGCACTAGGTAAAACAGAAGGGATTAATTCCTTAGCTGAAACCCTTGGAACTGGATTTGATGATAAAAAATACATTGAATCATGGAATAAAACCATGAAACTTTTAGGAATAAATATGTCGTTAAAAGATCTTGAAAAAATTTATGAAGAATTTTCCAAAAAAATGGATGAAGTTCTAACAAAAGATGAATTAAAAAGTAAAAAATCTAAAACAAAATCATGAAAGAAATTCCAATATCATCACTATTAAAAAACATGTCTGATGAAAATAATTATTCGGATGACATCTGGAAGTCCTGCTTAGATAAAAAAGGGAAAAGGTATCAAAGAAAAGACATCACTCATTCATTAAGGAAGTTAGAAAGGTTAGGCTTTATTAAAAAAAATAAAATTTCTAGCACTGATGTATATTATAATAAAATACATTATTCAAATCCTGATGATTATCTGGGATTTATCAATAACATCATATTTGAAAATGAATCCAAGGTTAAAGAATCATTAAAAAAATTAGAAGATAAAAAAATTTTTGTGGATATTTCTAAAGATTTGAATTCATACAAATTAAAAAAAAATAGCAAAATACATTATGAACAACTATTAGATTCATTTTCAAATCTTACTGAACTTGCCTCATCGATTTTATTAGTAAAAGAGACAAGTAATAATGAAAAATTAAAAAATCAATTAACTCTTTGTTATGATGAAATTAAAGAGACACTGGAAAAAGCTAATGATAAAATTATAGCAGAGAGGAAATCTACAGAGCGAATAGTAATAGAAAGACGGTTTGCAGGCAGGATTCCAAGTACAGGGTGTTTAAAACTCTAAAACTACATTAGTATTCATGTTGATTCTAAGTTCAAAATTAGAAAAAGAATGTAAGGTGTTTTTTATTTTAAAGAATAGTTTTAAAATCAAAATCCAACTGTTTTATACTCTTAAAATTAGATGTGGTTATTGAAAGCAATAATTTTGGCAGGAGGTAGGGGTAAAAGACTAAAACCTGTAACAGATTATATTCCAAAACCACTAGTTCCAATAAACAACATTCCCATTATAGAATGGCAAATAAAATATTTAAAAAAATTTGGAGTTGACGAAGTGATTATTTGTACAGGTTACAAAACAGAAATGATCCAAAATTATTTGGATATGAAAAACCTTGGAATTAAAATAAAATTTTCAATTGAAAAATTACCTCTAGGTACTGGCGGTGCAATTAAGAAAGCAGGAAAAATGATCAGTGAGAAATCTTTCTTTGTACTTAATGGAGATACTATTACCAATTTAGATTTAAAAAAACTTGTAAAAAAACCAAACTCTATTGCCGCAATAGAGTTAAGAACAAAATTTGGAATATTGGAAACAGATAATGAAAAAATAAACAATTTTAGGGAAAAAAAAGAAATATCAGATACCTGGATGAATGCAGGCATTTATCATCTTCAGAGACAAGTACTCAAAGAATTACCAAATAAAGGGGATATTGAAAAAACACTCTTTCCAGATTATGCAAAAAAAGGCAAACTATACACCATAAAATTCAAAAATGTGAAATGGTATTCGGTGGACTCATTCAAAGATATGGAAGAATGCTCCCTAGAAGTAAATAAAATAATAAAATAATTTTTAATTTTATGCACCAGTTCTATGCAATGTGACCATCACATATGCAACTTCTTCTACAAATGACTCATCATCACTAACTGAGGCATATTTGGTGGCATTATTCCAAAACACCGTGCCATGTGACTGATTTTCAGTAAAACGTTGTTCGCTCAATACTCGTACTTTTACTATGATCTGATAATACGGCGCCTCAACGAAAATTAACCCATTACTAAAACAGATACACTAGAATATCCAGTCCTTCAATTATTTTCATGCGTATTGCATGCAGTTTAGGTTCAATGCTGTCAGTAAATGAGGTACTAGAATGTTCAAAAATGCTATCTGAAACAAAAGTAGACACAGTTTGGATTCCAGAAACATGGGGGATGGAGAATTTTTCCATTCTTAGTGCGGTATCTGCCAATACTACAGCACAAAAAATAGGCTCGTCAATTATCAACATCTATTCTAGAAGTCCTGCAGTAATTGCAATGGGAGCTGCAACAATAGATACGATATCTAATCAGAGACTAATCTTGGGATTGGGAACTAGCAGTTTACCCATTGTTGAGACTTTTCACGGGTATGAATTTGAAAGGCCATTACAAAGAATGAAAGAGTATGTTGAAATTATCAAATTGGTACTATCAGGTAATCCTGTTAACTATTCAGGTGAAATTTTTAATTTAAAGAATTTTACATTGTTGATAAAACCTCAAAGAACATCCATTCCAATTTATTTAGCAGCAGTTAATCAAAAAATGATTGATTTAACATGGGAAGTTGCAGATGGGGTTATTTTTTATCTGAGACCAAAGAAGGAGATGAAAGAAACAATAGAAAAAATGCAAGCCAAAAAGAAAATCGATGTCACATGTCAAATTATAACATGTGTTTCTAAAGATTCAGAGTTGGCAATAGAACGTGCTAAAAAGACAATAGCATTTTATGTATCTGTAGGAAAAATTTACCGCGAATTTTTAGCAAGTAATGGATTTAAAAAAGAAACAAATGATATTTTCAATGAATTTAAAGAGTCAGGCTTCAAATCAAACCATAAACTTGTATCAAATTCCATGCTAGAAGCATTATGTATTTCTGGAACTCCTGATGAATGCAAGGTGCAATTACAAAAATTCAAAGATACAGGAATTGATTTGCCAATAATACAGTTCAATCCGATAGGAGATACAATGGAGTCATTTAACCTATTAAAAAAAACATTTTTGGATGAAAAATAATGGTCAAAGTAGGCATTGCAGCATATGGTACCACCCCATTCACAAAAGAAGATCAAAAAATAGAATCAGTGTTACACAAATCTACTAAAAACCTATTTGAAAATAACCCAAAAATTGATAAAAATGATATTGACGCAGTGTTAGTTTCTACCAATAATAATTCAAAATACTTGTCTCCAATATTGTCTGAAATGATGGGAATTCAACCAAAAATTGCTCATTCAATTGAAAGTTTATGCAATTCAGGCACCAATTCTATTGTTTCAGCATGCTCTTACATAATGTCTGGTTTGGCAGACATGGTTTTCATTTCGGGAGCTGAAAGATATGATAGTCCAGGACAGATCTTGAGTTGGGATAACTCTCGTGGAGAATTTAAACATCCAATATTTTGGGCATCGATTTTTACAAAATCATACAAAAGAGAATTTTCAATTTCAGATGAAGAATTGGCACTGGTTTCAGTAAAAAACCATAAACAAGCTAAAGAAAATCCCAATGCTCTTTCAAATAAAACATACACAATACAAGATGTAATGAATTCTAAAAAGCTAACAGATGATTTAAAATTATTAGATTGTTCACAGCCATGTACAGGTAGTGCATCGATAATTTTAGCAACCGAAGAGATTACAAAAAAAATTACAGATAACCCTGTATGGATTACAGGTATTGGTCAAAAAACAACATCTGCAGGGTTTACAAAAAATGAAACATTTTCATCAATGGAATCTACAAAACTATCAGGGCAAGATGCATTAAAAATGTCCAATCATACAATACATGATATCGATGTTGCAGAAGTACATGATGCATTTTCAGTATGCGAACCAATGGCATTAGAATCATTAGGATTTTCAGGTTATGGGAAGGGAATGAATATGATAAACGATCTTTATGAAACAAATAATTTTAAAATTAATCCAAGAGGGGGCTTGATTGGTTCTGGACACCCTCTTGGAGCTACAGGGATTTCACAAACTATTGAAATTGCACAACAAATTCAATCAAATTCAAACAAAAGGCAAGTAGATAACGTAAATGTGGGATTAGTTCACAACATGTCTGCAGCAGCTACATCTTCAACAGTTTTGGTTTTAGAAAAATGAGCTTTGAATCTGAATTATCCAAAGGCCAATTTACAATTCCAGAATGCATAGAATGTAGAAAAATTGTTTGGCCCCCTACAGAATTTTGTGATAATTGTTTTGGAGAAATATGTCTAAAAAAAGGGGTTTTTGAGGGTAAAATAATTGAATTCTCTAAACAAAATGAGACATATTTCTGCATGGTAGAATTTGAAAATAAAGTCAAAATAATGGCAAAAATGCTGAAAGTTCCAAAGATTGATCAAATAGTAAAGATTTCAAAATGCGGGATTGTTAACGGCAGCTATTTTTTTCAAGTTAACTAAATTTTGTGAATATGTATGGCGTTTCCACAGATTGATCAAAAGTCCAAACTGTAGGTAATGAAATTGTGTCAATTACATCTAGATGATGCTTTTCTAAAAGAACACTCCAACCCCCATTTGAAACATTTCCAGACAATTGTCTTTTAGAATGGGTGCCTGCAAACACTATTCCTGTAGTTTTTTTTAGATCATAAATAGAATTAATTTTTTCAATAATTCCTGTAGCTAACATATCCCCGCCCATTTGAGGAAGCCCTCCAATGAAAAATACGGGATGTTTTAATTGAAATTCAGAATACTCAATTTCTAATGCATCGCCACATTTTGGATTAAAATTTTTGGAAGTTTGTTGTACAATTGTTTCTTGTAACTCCACTAATACTTCATCAATTTCAATGCTATGAGAATTCAATCCAACTATCTTTCCACAAAATGCAATTCTCCCATCACCTGAACCTATATCCACAAGTTCTGAATAACCTAATTCTTTTGCAGCAAACGCCATTACATATGAAGACATTATCCATGTAGGATAGAATGGTTGGCAACTAGTACCATGTTTGATACTGTTTAGCCAATATTCATTGATATCGCCCTCATAAACAATGCACGAAACACCTTCGATATCTTGTTCATAGAAATTAAAATAAATTGGATTTTTCTTAGCAAATTGATGTAACAATTCTAAATGAGTTTCATCCATCTGAAACTTATTTGAAACAGTAGTTGGAATTACTTCTTGGATGTGTGCACTTCCAGTGTAATTTTTTGCAAAACTTTGTTTGATTTGAATTAAGTTTTTTACAAGTTCATTCAACATATTTTTTATGAAATAAACGGGTTTGATAAACTCATTGCAATCTATGTTTTTTTGGACAATAGGTGTGCCAATTCCTGCTCTATTTTTTTTAATTGATCAATGGTCACTTGTTGTAATTTTTTGTTCTTTTCTATTTCTTCATCTGAAAGTTCTTCTATTAATTGAAAGTCAAGGTGTTTTAGTGTATTAAGGTAAGAATCACGTTGCTCCATTAGTTTTTCTATTATTATTTCAGACAGTATGCTATCTCAATATTATGATTATCTAGATATTAAATATTGTATAATTGTTAAAATAATTCATAATTTTATAATTTAATTTTTTAAACTGATCAAAAAAAACTGTGTATATACCTCAAGTTTACAGGGTATTCTGCAATTACCTACCTTACTAAATAGAATAATGCTAACAACATGCCATTGAAATCAAAGACACTAGTAATAACGAAGCAAGGTTCTGTTAAAAAGAGTAATATCAATAATCAAAAAGCTGCCAAGATGCGTAGACAAAGAGGGTATCATTGGGAAGATACCATAGTTAAGAGGTTCAACAATACTACTGAATGGAGGGCATTTAGATTAGGTTCCCCAAGTATTGCGTTACCTGATGTACTTGCAGTGAATAATGAAAATGAAGAATTGTTTACAATAGAAGCAAAATCCGGAACAAGTACATCTCTTCCAGTCCCTGCAGATCAAATTGAACGATGTTTGGATTGGATAGAAACTTTTGGAGTTTATAAAAAAAGAAACGTGTTATTGGCATTCAAATTTTTGTCAAAAAAAAGATTGGGCATAGGAAAATATGAAAATAGGGAATTACGTGAATTTTTCAAGATTTGGGATACATCTTTGGAGATAACTGATTGTGTATGCACATATGATGGAAAAATATTTGCAAAGTGTAATGGTGAAAAAAAAGAATTATTCCTCAAGGAATGTATAATGCCATTTAAGACAAAGCAGAGACAAATTTAGTTTTAAAGTTATAGTTCAAATCCTTTTTTAATGATGAAATGTAGTAAAGTGTAATGTCTGAAGATAAAACCAATATCGAATCAATGGATAAAAGCACTGAATCATTATTGGAAACTGTTTCAGATGCAGAAGTGAATTCAAGAATTAGTTTTGAAGAATTTACTGATGAAAAGACACTCATAAGCTATAATGCATTCGGTACAAAACAAATGAAGATTAAGGTTTTAGAAGTATCTGATGAAAATCCTCCATCAAAATGGAAGTTTGGAGACAGGGTGAAAGTTACAAAAATTCTTGCAACCGTAAAACATCTTACAACACAAGAAGTTGAAGAGGGTGAATTCGATGTTGAAGAAATTGAACGGGAATTAGCCGAAAAAAGACACTATAGTTCAACAAACAGATGGATTCCTGCAAGCGATATTAAAAATGGATATGTTATAGGTACAATGCATACTAGGCTTATCAGTGATGCATCTGCGTTAGATTACATCGTATTTTGATAATCAATAACAACCAAAATCAAATATTTCAAAATTTTAAAAAATCATTGTTGACTATTGGTTACTAATTTTTGAAAGATAGGACTAATTTAGAATTGATTTTAACATGAATTGGAATGATGGCAAATGAGTGATTTAACTCAAATAAATTTGGGGGATTATAACAAACCTCAAGAACAGACAAAAGCTATGGGTATTGGAAAAATTTCAGGCAAAATTATCAATATTAAGAATTTTCATATTAATAGAGGCAGACCATCCCCATACACTCCAAAAGAAGCAATAGGTACAGATGGAATGACTGATTATAATATTATCGATACAGTAGAATCATTTGAAATTAATAATCAAAAAATAAGTTCATTTTTTGTAACTCTTGCCATAGTTAAACAAATTCAAAGAGTTCCCAATTATCGAGAAGAATTATCATCAGGTAAAATATTTGGGCCATGTAAAATAGGACAAAAAAAATCAACAAAGACAGATGCAAATTATTGGTGTCTTTTGTTTCCAGGAGAAGCAGGATACTAGAGTAAAAAAAATTGTTTTAAAAAATTTATTTTTTGCGTTCTAACAGAATTAGAAACCCATGTTATTGATCACTAATATTATAATTTTTGTGACTGAAAAGAGTCAGTAGCAATAGACTTTTTCACTGAAAAACATTATAAACAAAAGAATTTGAAAAACAAGATATGAGTTCAAAAGAATTTGAAGTCAATGGTACTGATTACAAAGTAGTACTGACAGATCAAGTTATTGGACATGTTAATAATCTTAAAAGCCTCTATAATGCAGCATACGAGGATCCAGAGAGTTTCGAAGATGTTAGTTCAGAAATTTCAAGTACCATTAATGAAATTGCGGGAACTGTTGAACCCCCAGCAGAAGACAGTGATCTTGATGGACTAATTCAAGAAATCATCAAAGCTGTAGATAATAAAGCAGCAGAAATTGAAAAAGAGTTAGAAGAAAAAGAAAAACCAAAGAAAAAATCAAAATCTAAAAAATAGGCGTATTTGACCTTAAACTCATAAAAAATCAAGGGAGAAATTATATTCTAAATAAAATAAACAGTGTCATGTCAAGTTGTGAATGTGGAATTTGTGGTCATCATTATGAATCTGAATGTATTGAAAAAGAATGCAAATGTTGTTTGAATTTTCATGAAAGATCAGGTCCAAAACGAAAATAGGTATTATTAGATCACTTTTCTTTAAAACAACTGCATTTTTTAGAAAAATGTCTTGAACAACCAATTAATCTATGATCTTTGCATTTACACAAAATACATTTTTTAACATCAGTCATATTTTTTTGAGAAAATCTCCCACGTTTTCCATCATGTTTGCATCTTCTAATGCTTCCAATATTTTTAATCTCATATTTTTAATTCTATGAGTGTCATCAAAATACAAAGGAGACATGGTTTCTATTTCTTTTTCAAAAGAATAATTTTCTAAATAATGATTAAATTTTACTTGTAATGCCTTAAAATCAGATAATGGTATGTCTTTAGAATCAATTTTGTTTGTCATTACTTTAAGAAACCCGTTAACCTTCAACAATTCTTTCTTAATATGATCAAGATCACCAGGCTTATCATCAAATTCTTTAAGAATATTATAAGAGTCAACAAAATGATTGAGTACTTTTTCTAAATGTTCTATGTGTGTGACCATACTTGTTTTTGAGATTTATCCAATCTATAGTTTAGGAAAAATAGCTTAACTTGTGTAAAATTTACACATTTGCTTTAAATTATCACCAATTATGTGTAATTGCAATGCAAGGTGACGCTTATCTCAAATGTATTGATCCAGTATGTGGTTTAGAATATCCAATTGAGAGTACAAATGTCCAATGTGAAAAAGGCCACATGTTAGATGTAAAATACAAAAATAAGCCGTCTGAGAATCTCAAAGAAGTTTTTGCCAATAGAGGTAAAATGGATGAAGGAATAATATTTAATGAAAGCGGAGTTTGGAGATTTCGAGAATTATTAAATTTTTGTCAAATTGATACAAACAACACAGAAGAATGTTCAAAATATTTGGTATCTTTAGATGGTGCTGAAGGACGACAGTCTAAACCATATCATATGTCAAAAGTTGCAGATTTTGCAAATATTTCAAGTGATAATTTATGGTTACAGCCAGAAGGGTACAACCCTAGCGGTTCTTTCAAAGATAACGGTATGGCAACTGCAGTAACTCATGCCAAATTAGTAAATGCTAAAAAAATTGTTTGTGCATCTACGGGAAACACATCAGCTGCAGCAGGGATGTTTGCAGCAAATGAAGGGATTGGATGTGATGTCTATATACCAGCAGGACAAATTGCACCAGGGAAATTAAGTCAAGCATATCAATTTGGTGCACAAATAGTAGAAGTTAATGGTAATTTTGATGATGCATTGAACCAATCATTAGAAGATGCAAAGAAATTTGGCGGGTATACTGTAAACTCCATTAATCCATTTAGAATTGAAGGACAAAAAACAATTCCGTTTAGAGCATTGGAATATTTGAAGTGGGATGTTCCTGATTGGATTGTTTATCCTGGAGGAGCTTTGGGAAATACATCTAGTTGTGGAAAAGCATTAATGGAATTATATGAATGGGGATGGATTAAAAAAATTCCAAGAATAGCTGTAATTAATTCTGAAGGAGCTAGTACATTATCTGATTTGTATAATGGAAAATTTGAAGGAGAAGAACTTCGATGGAACAAGGGTAGACCAAACACAGAGTTGATTACAAGATATTATGATCATTTAGATGAAGAAGGATTAAGACCAAAAACTAAAGCTACAGCTATTCAGATAGGCAGACCTGCAAATATTTTGAAAGGATTACGTGCATTAGAATTTACAAATGGGGTATCCACAACTGTTTCAGATTCTGAAATGCTTGATGGAATGTCTGTCGTAGGTCTTAATGGATTTGATTGTGAGATGGCATCAGGAGCTACAGTTGTAGGAATTAAAAAATTAATCAATGAAGAAGTCATCAAAAAAGATGACATAGTGGTAGGAATTCTCACAGGTCGTCAAAAAGATGCAATGTTACCGGTCGAATACCATAGTAATTCTGAAAATAAATTTGCCATACCTCCAAAAAAATAGCCTCATAATTCAAATAGAATTTAAAATGAAATAATTACTAAGCTTAAGAGTTAAATCTAAGGTTTTCAAATTTATTATAACCAAAAGATGGTGCAAAAAAACTAAATGAGTAACAGGCATAGTTGTTCTAAGAAATTATTTCGGAGAAAACAATGGTAGATTTATGGATTGAGCTAGCAACATTGGCAGTTCTAATTGGATTGTCTGGATTTTTTAGCGGTTTAGAAGTTGCATTGGTGGGAGTTAGAAAATCTAAAGTTATTCAACTATTCAATGAAAAAGAAAAAGGATCAAAAGCCCTGCACAAATTAAAAACAAATCCTAGCTGGATGATGTCAAGTGTAAATCTTGGAAACAATCTAGTCAATGTTGGTTCTTCTGCATTGGCAACAAGTGTTGCAATCAGATTATTTGGAAATGATGGGTTGGGGATTGCAGTGGGAGTAATGACATTTTTAATTTTGGTATTTGGAGAAATTACTCCAAAAACATATTGTAATGCAAATGCAACCAAAATTGCATTAAGATATGCTCCAGTCCTATTGGGATTTAGTTATGTGTTTTACCCAGTTGTAAAATTCTTTGAGGTCATAACAAGAGGAGTGGTGAGATTAACTGGGAGTAGTTATGCCCCACCGCCAATTACTGAAGAAGAAATCAAAGGAGTAATTGATCAAGGATTGGCAGAAAAAGCTCTTGAAAAAGAAGAGATGGAGTTAGTTCATGGTGCTTTAAAATTTGATGACACGGTAATTCGTTCAGTAATGACTCCAAGAACCAAAATGTTTTCACTAAATTCCAAAATGCTTCTTTTTGAGGCATTACCACAAATCAATCAAAAAGGATTTTCAAGAATTCCAATTTATGGGGAAAATGGAGATGATATTGTAGGATTTATTCATGTTAGAGATGTCCTTAAAGAATTAGAAAAAGACAACAAAATGTCCAGTCTTGAGCAGATTGCAAGAAAACCCGTTTTTGCATCACAAGAAAAAATGGTTAGTTCATTATTACAAGAAATGAAGGGAAGAAAAACACACATGGCAATTGTAGTTGATGAGCATGGAGGCGTTGAAGGGCTAGTTACTTTAGAAGATCTACTTGAAGAAATAGTTGGAGAGATAGAAGATGAGACAGACCTTACAAGAAAGATAGGATATGAAAGAATTGATCATGATACAATAATTACAAATGGAGATATGGACATTGATGTTATTAATGAAATTTTTAAAACAAAAATTCCAGATGGCGATGATTATGCATCATTGAACGGACTATTACATGAAAAACTCCAAGACATCCCACAAGAAGGCGACAAAGTAGAGATAGATGACCTCAGAATAATTGTAGAAAAAGTTTCAAAAAATGTTCCTCAAAAAATTAGAATTGAGCGAATCTAAGATTAATCTTTTTTAGCAAAATGATCTTGTAGTTTTTTCTTTTTCTCAACCATATGGAATATTGATTCAGTATGAGCAAATGATTCTTCATATGATTTCTCAAACAGCATTGCTTGCAACAACATGTGATTTTCAGGAATCACAATCCCTGTTTGATCATCTGAATACATGATTTGAACAGTGTCTCCTATGGATGTAGTCATATTTGCATGAATATGGATCATGTTAGTGTCTACAAAATTAAATCCCATACTTTGAGCATAATCTCTAATGTCTTTGGTGCCTTTTGCAGTCCAAACAGTAGCTACTCCAAATTCATTTGTAAAAATTTCATGTATTTGCGATGGTTTTGGTGCAGTGTCTTTGAATCGTATATCCATAATGTGCAAATGCATTTGTCTTGTTGGAACTTTAATTGCTCGCACATACAGAGGCGCATCCTTTCCAAAATACAATTTAACATCATCACCATGATGAGGTTTTTCAGTCATTTCTATAGTATCTGAAAGTTTTTTGTCAGTTTGTTCTAGATCTGCCCATCTTCTTACAAGTGTTACATCAAATCGAACTAGTTGATCTTCAAAAGTATCACGTAATGGTTCCAATATGCGGCCCATTCCTGTAACATTACAGCTACCTTGCATTACATGTTGTTTACCAAATGCAAGATCATAGTTTGCTCTAGAATTAAATAATAAATCTGAAACAGATTCATCTCCTAAAATTGACTCACCACCCTGGTAAATAGCAGGAATATTTTTTGGCTCATATAGATTTTTTTTGTTTTTGTAACCGTGGCCACCAGGTGCAGCATCTATTACCAAATCACAATCATCTAGTGCTTTTTCTATGCTTCCAGAAATTTTATAATTTGAAAAATCATTGATTTTTTTTTCTGGAACATAAACATTAAGGCCTTTTGAAATGGCAAGATTTACTTTATCATCTGGAGAATATTTACCAATTCCAATAACTGTAATTTCAGGATCGTCTTTTAGAAAGGATGTAATTCTACTACCAATTGAGCCATAGCCATTAACAAAAACCTTCTTCATGAATTACAAATGTTTAGCCCATTTATTTAGATTACAACAAAATATACAAAATCATAATCTTTTGTAAAAAATGAAGGGAGAATAGATTTAGGCACATAATTGTGAAGTTAATTAGAATCATGTTAGAAATAAAATAGATTATTTATAAAATAACAAACATCTGAGTATTCAAGACATTATGTATTCAAACACATTTTTATTTATTTCATTTATGATGGTTTTTGGTATTTTTGGGTTAAATTTTGCATCCGCACAAACAGATACAATTACTAATATTGATTTTTTACAAACTGGAACGTTAGATACTGTAGAAAATCAATTTCAGATTAGTAATGAAATCAACATAAGGGAATTTAGAAATGGTGAAATTATTCGCGTTTCAGGACTAACAGTTGAAGGATTTCCATACATAACATATTCAAAAATATCAGAATCCAAAATAGATACACGTGGCATAATTTTCATGGATGGGAAATTTACTAAATTATCATTTGAAGAAAAATCAAACCAAGAAGTAATTCAAATAGAAAAAAATGATGAAATATCAATTTTAGTACAATATACTCAAAGAGTTTATTCAGAAAAGGATGTACAAATAGATATCAAAACTTTCCATCCAGGACAAAACATATCAAATGATTTTAATCAGAACTATGGATTTATTTCAAATACAAGCATTAGTGTGATAGTTTTAGATGAAGGTAATCAAGAATTCTATTCATCTAATGGAGTAACTAATGATAAGGGGCTTTTAGAAATACAATTTCCAATTCCTGAAAATTACCCAAGACAAACATTTGAAGTTACAATAAATGCAGAAAATGAAAATTCAAAATCATCAAAAACTTTTCAGATTTTTAGCTTAGGAGAAGCATCAGACAGTGGAGGTTCATCAACACCGTAGAACAAAAGACTAAATGTATTAAGAAAATTAAATTGCTTATTGATACATGGGCCTTCACTTGGAATAGGAGCAGTAATTGCATCAATTGTGATAATTGGCATGTTTTTTGGATTTAATCAAAATGAAACAGGGCTTGTACTAGAACCAACACCCACAATTGAACAAATGGGACCTGCAAAAGTTACAATGAGTACATTTTTGGATAATGGGTCCCCAGTATTAGGGAGTCCTGATGCACCAATCACATTAGTGGAATTTGGGGACTATCAATGTCATTTTTGTAATGTTTTCTTTCATTCTACTGAAGATGAAATATTACAAAAATATGTTGAAACAGGAAAAGTAAAAATGATCTTCAAGGATTTCAACATAATTGGTCCTGATTCAGTTAACGCATCGCATGGGGCACATTGTGCAAAAGATCAAGGGTTGTTTTGGGAATATCACGACATATTGTATTCAAATTGGACAGGAGAAAATAATGGATGGGCATCTTCAGAAAATCTTCTAAAATTTGCACAGGAAATCAACTTGAATGTAGATCAATGGTCAGAATGCATGGTAAATGGAGCCAATTCCCAGATAATTCTTTCAAGTAATGAAAATGCAAGGTCTCTTGAACTAACAGGAACTCCGGCATTTTTTGTAATCGGTCCTGATGGAAAAACAACAAGACTGTTTGGAGCACAGCCATTTGAAACATTTGAAAATATTTTTGAAATAGAATTAAAAAAATAATATCAAAATTATACGATTGTGGTATTCTTAGATCAAAAAATCATTCATAAATTAGATTTTCTTTGAACAAAGTCGATCATTTAAAATGCATTAATAAAATACAGGCCAATTAAGGCTACCTCACACGTTTGCTAGAATTTACTCAATAACCTTATTAATGAAATATCGGAGGCAAGCTTATGGCAGCTGGAATAGATGACATTG
>Ga0209667_1000928_pt1 | contig 22880 bp, 13 predicted proteins | sample SaaInlV_165m_DNA_2_FD_184682 | JGI IMG/M metagenome (GOLD analysis project Ga0209667, IMG submission 184682) | Marine microbial communities from expanding oxygen minimum zones in the Saanich Inlet - Saanich Inlet SI037_S3LV_125m_DNA (SPAdes)... | ecosystem: Environmental > Aquatic > Marine >... | reverse complement strand
CTGCTTCCGGGACAGCTGCCGTGGCGTGCCTCTTTATGTCGGCCAAGTAATTTGCCAATCGGGCGCCTCCTTTGTAGCTACCCGCAAGGACAAACCATTTGAAGTAAGTCTCGCGAAGTTGAGGAGTCCATCCATCTTTGAGATGGCGGAGGTTGAGGGCATAACCAATCTGCTCCTCCTGTCCGGATGCATTGGTGAGTAATTTCATTCCCCTTTCGACTGCGAACGGAGCCTTTAAGAAAGCAGCCATCGCGGATAGGTCGCGATTTTCTTCCGGGGTACTTGCGGGATAGATCCCATCCAGCCACTTGATAAGTTTAATCTTATCCGATTCCTTTGGTTGACCACCCCGAGTCAAGGTGAGGGTGACACTGCGTAAAAGATCAAGACGCGTCTGAAGGGATCTTGTCTTTCCATAATCGAGACTTGTTGCCTTCGCGAGAATTTCGGAAGCAGACTCCTTTGCGTCCACCCGGGCGAGGGCAATCATGGCAGCGGTGGAGATGACCGGATTAGCCTCGTCGGCGAGCCGGTTCTTCCATTTTTTCACAGATTGTTTCTCCAAACCCGCCCGTGCGGCGTGCCTAATCCCTCGATCATCCGATCCAATAGAAACCCAAATTCGGTCGAGCTCGGAAGAGTTGGCTACTTTTGCCCCCTCTTGAAGATGCTCTTCCAATAAACGACGGGCCTTCCGTTCGGATTCACCTGTGCGAACCAGTTTTGCCGGGGCGGTGGATTCATCGCCGACATAAGTTATCCGATAGAGACCTGACTGGACACGTCTTCCACCAAAAGCGATATACATGGCGCCATCCGCCGGGTTAACCAAAAGATCCGTAATCGGAAAGGGCTTGGCGGAAGCAAATTCCTCAAAGGTCGCTTGGTAAGTCGAGCCCCTTGGTTTGAGGTGGACGGCGTAAAGTTTTCCATAGGACCAATCACAGGCAAAAAAAGCATTTTGGTATCGAGCCGGAAATTTGGCGCCGTATCCAAAACAAACACCGGTCGGTGAACCGGGACCAATGTCGACGACCGCCCCAAAAGTATCTGAGCAATAATCCATGAACTTTCCCGAACCCGTGCGCCATCCGTAATCAGCGCCATCGATCACGTGATTGATCCGAGTCGGACGGTACCAGGGAGTATTGAGATCCCATTCCATGTCGGCATCATAGGTGAAAAGCTCACCCTCGCGATTGAAGGCAGCGTCATACTGATTTCGGAAACCGGTGGCGACAATCTCCCAGGTTTTGCCCTCGGGATCGATTTGCGCGATATGGCCAAGGGGAGCTTCCGCTCCTTTCATGAAATGTTGCAGGGATGGAAGCAGTTGATCTTCTCCCCAAACTTCAGGAACCCGGGAATGGGTGTAATCCGTTGGGACTTTTGTCTGATTGCCGATAATGACGTACAGGTGTTTGCCGTCCGGGGCGGGAATAATGGCATGAGGACCGTGTTCACCCGCTGTATCACCCAGAAACTTGAGCTTAACTATCTTATCAAAATTGTCATCACCATCGGTATCCAGAAGTCGATAAACTCCGCAACCCAGTGTACTGCTCCGGGAACTGACCACCACATAGAGACTATCGAAGGCATAGCAAAGCCCTTGGGTATGGCCGATCTTTGGAAGTTTGGCTAGTTCCGCCGTCAGTGGTTTGGGCTCCGTACCGATGATTCTTCTTCTAGCTTTGGCTCCGACCACGGAATAGGTGATCTGCTCAATACTTGCAGGGTCAACCTTTTCCCCCAGTTTGGGAATAGGGAAACGATAGATCCCACCGTGCTGATCACTTACGATTAGGCGGCCTTTGTCATCTTGGCACATGGCAACCCATGATCCCTGATCATCGCGGGGTACCGAGTAGAGAAGCTCGATCTTGAAACCATCCTGCAACCGGATCCGCTCCAGAGGAGTCGATCCAGGTAGGGCATGACCGTAAATCAAAAGCCCGAGAAAAATAAGAAACGCACTCACTTTGGGAAACCCAACTCTCTTTAAATCGTTTGTTTTCATAACTGGAAATCACATGTCTGGAACCATGTGTTTCTTACGAATTTATTTTGCTTCGCTTTTTTTGAGCAAGGCTTTGAGGCGTTTAACCTTTTTCGGGTACTTGGCCGCGAGGTTGGTGGTCTCACCAATATCCTCTTTTAAATTGTAGAGCTCCCATTCACCGGATCCGCCATCTTCCAGAAATAAGCCTACTTTCAATGGCGAGATTAATTTCCAGTCTCCTTCCCGAATGGCATTCCCTTGGAGGATCCGGGTCTGCACGGATGCAGAACCCGGATTGTAAATGTAGGATGTACGGGCTGTCTTGGATTTACCCAAGATAAAATCCATTTGATTAACTCCATCGATGGTTCGGTCATCGGGAATCTTTGCTCCGGTGATCGAGGCAAAAGTGGGCAAGAAATCGATGGTCGCCATGAGCCCATCATTTGTTTTCCCCGCGGGGATTTTTCCCGGCCAACGCATGATGCAGGGCACACGAATACCGCCCTCGTAAATCGATGCTTTTCCATCACGCAAGGGTCCAGCATCGCCCCAGAAAATCGAATTCTCGGGATGCCCTTTTTTGTTTTCATAATATTTTGGTTGATTCCAGGGACCGTTATCCGTCGTAAAGATAACCAAAGTATTTTCTTTCAAACCAAGCTTTTCAAGGGTTGCGAGCAGGCGGCCGGTTTCAAAATCAAATTCTTCAACCACCGCCCGATAAAGGTTGTCGCCCGTTTTTTTCTTAAATTTGGGAGATGCGTCGATAATGGTGTGCATCATTGTATGAGCGAGATAGAGGAGGAATGGCTTTTGAGAGTCACGCTGATTAACCAGAAAATCAACCGCCTTGTCGGTGAAGAGTCGGGTAATCCCCGCCATGTCTTCGGTTTTGCCCACCAGCTCATTGTTACTGCGTAAAACCGACTTCCCGCTGTCGTTCGCGCCAAGGGCTCCGAAATAATAATCAAACCCCTGAGCATTGGGCATCCGATCGATAATCGCCTTGCGATTCGATACGTCCCACTTGCCTACACATGCCGTCTGATAGCCGACCTCTTTGAGCATCTCCGCAAAGGTGATTTCCGATGCGGGCATCGACCAGCCTTTACTACGCACAGGATAGCGACCGGTCAGCAGAGCGGAGCGTGATGGCCCACAAACCGGTTGGGCATAAAAGGAGGTGAATTTCGTTCCTTCCTTTGCAAGCTTGTCGAGAACCGGTGTCTTGTTTTCCTTACTCCCGAAACAACCCAAATCGGCATAGCCCTGATCATCGGTAAAAACAATTAGGATGTTAGGTTGCTTCGGCTGTTCTGCTTTCTTGATTGGAGCGGGGTATGGTGCGGGCTTCGGATCGGTATAAGGCACAAGGTAACGCGGATCTGGCTTGATTCCTTTGGGAGCACCCGCGAGTGGCCAGGCGAACACCTCGCTCGCATCCCGATCGGAATGATTCAGCCGTGGCAACGTAGCAGACCATTGATCCAACTTCTTTCGCAACCGGTCAGCGACCTTGGATTCGGATTGAATACGATTGGTCAGCTCATACGGGTCCTTGGCTAAATTAAACAACAGCTCCTTCTCACTGGAGCGCCATAGTTTCCAATCACCAATACGCACAGCCTGTGTATGCCAGAACTCCCAGAACATCGGTTCCGCGCGCTCAATCTTAGAAACTCCCCCGGTAAATCGCGGAAGCAAATCCACCCCGTCAAACTCGTCGGGAATCGTTCCGCCTCCGGCCTTTAGTGTTGTTGCAGTAAGATCAAGCGTGGTCACCATCTCTTGAATTACCGTGCCGGGAATGATTTTGCCTTTCCAGTACGCAAACATTGGCACCCGTATCCCTCCCTCAAATAAGCTGCCTTTCTCACCACGCATGGGCACGTTGTTCGATCCATTCCAGACTCCGCCCTTTGTTCCTGGTGCCCCCCCGGGCAGTCCCGGTTCGTCCCTTCCCATCTTGCTTGGAGCACCGTTATCGCCGGCGAAAAGAACCATCGTGTTCTCTTCGAGACCATGCTCGCGGAGCTTGGCCATAACCCCGCCCACCGCGTCGTCGATGGATTTGATCAGTGCGAGACCCATGCGCCTGCGGTCGTCCCTCCAATCATCATAATGCGGATAGTCGAGTTTGGTGAAATTCTTGTAATATGGGTCGCTCTTCTTGATCAGCGGGATGTGCGGGCCAAAGAGCGGGAGATAGAGGAAGAATGGCTTGTCTCCGACTTGGCTGAAGTCGATGAAAGATTCACCATACTTACCCTGCAGGATGACGCGATTGGCGATACCCTTGGGCAGCTGATCCTTTTTGTGGTGAGCAGCAGCCTTGCCATCGAGCGTGAGATTTGCCGCACCGCTGTTCATTGTACCCGTCCAATAATACTCAAAGCCACGAGCGTGCGGGTCGTGCTTAGGGTTGGAGCTGTTGTGCGGGCCGAGGTGCCATTTGCCCGAAAAACCGGTAACGTATCCGAGCTTCTTCATCCGTTCAGCAATGGTAGGAAGGGGCTGCCCGGCCATATCCGCACCTTTCGGATAAGCAAGGGGCATGCGGCCTTTTCCCTCACCTGCGTCGCATGCGTTATGCGGAAAGGCGAACTCGTTCTGTATTCTTCCTGTCATCAACCCCGCACGCGAAGGAACACATTGCGGAGCCGAACTGTAGCCCGCGGTCATTAAAGCTCCACCACCGGCAAGCTTGTCCATAACCGGAGTGTCAACGTGTTTGTCTATACCGAAGAGACCCAGGTCCGTGTATCCATGATCGTCCGTGTAAATCAGAATAACATTTGGTCTCTTGGCCTCAGCAGAGGCCATGATGCCGCATGCAGTGGCAAGAAATATCATTTTGAATTTCATAATTACGGTTTACTGGTTTGCTTTTTCCTGGTGTCGACGATTCATCTTGATTTCCTCAATCATCCACTTGGTAAAACCAAGCTTGGAGCGTGGATCGGATTCAGGTCCAGCCGGGCGCATGCGGCCCGAACCGTGAGGAAAAGTATTGAGATAGTAATGCATCTTCGGGTGGTGTTTCGGCAGGCCTTCCTTCCAGAACTTAATCAGCCAGTCACGCTCGACGAAGTCATAGTATTTCTTGTCGTCGTCTTTCCAGATAATTGGACCGTAGTAAAAGATATATTCCTTTCCCTGCTTAAGAGTCCATTTCGCTCCCCGGATAATATCCTCCGGCTTTCCCCAACCGGTTTCACGCGGCCAGTGGCGGTTGAATTGGTGAGATTCATAGGCAATGCCTTCTACCTTGTCCATGATCGGTTGGAAACGCTTGTCGGTCGCGAAGAAATCCGGGTGCTGCACCATCTGGATCAGACTGTAGTTGTCGTTCTTCAGCATTCCCTGCTTGTAGGCCATTTTGAACATTGAACGGATACTATCGATATCCTTCTCAAAAAGGATGCGCGTGTCATCCTTGAAGGGCCCTGGCTTCGCATCCTTATATCCTCTATTTATGACAAGGTCGTATTCGCGGCAGATCAGAATATGCTCGATGACACCGCCTTTTTGTTCCCATTTCTTGATCTTCGCGATAAGTTGGTTTTTCTTTGGGTCCAGATCGTCAAGCTTGGCAGCTGATCCCCAATAATGCTCGAAGAAGACACGCTTGGTCTTAAAGTCGCCATCAAGCCAGCCCTTCACCGTGTCGACATGTTCTGCAACAAAGGGATATTTCCCTTTTTGCTCCTCATATGTTGGGGTGCCTTGCCAACTTCCACCGTGGTTCGACTTCCAATCCGTCTGCGTTCGGGGTAAGGGACGAAGGCCAACGAGACCATGTTTTTTGGAGTCTGCTCTTTCCGCGGCACCCAATGCCAGACAACAGAATGCCAAGAGTGGTAATAACGCTATGTGTAGGTATTTTTTCAATCCAAATAGATCTTTATAAGTTCGAAGCCGGACTCGTTTTTTTAGACTTTTTGTGAAAAGCGAGCTTGATCCTACTCGCAATCCCAAAGCCTGACCGAGTCGAAAAGGATGATACATTCCGGACCGCCCTTGAAGGTGAACCTAGGACCAAGCTTATCCTTAGGGTTTATAATCGTCACCTTTTCATGCTCGTAGGTTTTGCCCTTGCCGTTTACCACGACCCGGATCTTTCCCTGCTCATATTCGATCACCAAATCGATCCATTTGTTTAGGGCCATGTCGGATTCGGGTTCGGAGAAAGAGGGACCGTCCGGAAGCTTTACCCGGTGCCCGCCATCCTTCTCTATACCCAGGTTGATCATGTGGTGCCCGATCTGAAAGGATGGACGCCCAGGGGTAAGTTCGGGTTTGGCGAACTGGTAGCGCAAATGAATGACGAATTTCTCAGGTATGCGATTGATGTGGGCAACGGGTTCGAGCCCAAGGTGATGATCCCGCTTAAGAGCTTTCATTGCTTCCTCCTTGGATTTGAAAAGCGGTCCGATGATCAATTTGCCGTCATTGATCGTCTTGCCCTTGGGTTGCCCCCAAAAGTCCCGATTTAACGGACCATTGAAATCATCGGAGTAAATCAGCTTTCCCTTTTTGAAAAATTCGGATTTGAACTCGGGGTCTTCAGCAGGAAGAAGAGCGGTTAGCCCGAGGGAGAGGGCGGGCAACAAGAGTAGATGTAGTTTATTCATAGAGAGCTTTCAGCACATTGCGTGGGCGATAAGGGAAGACGTTATCCTAAAAAAGATAGGTATAAAGTCCAAATGTCTCTAGCCCTCGATTCCTTACTTATTTTTTTTGACGAACCGAAGGAATGAAAAATAAGGAAACGGGCAGGGGGCTGCAAGGTCGGCTCGCCTTTCTCGCTCATCTGCCCAGCCCTGAATGATGATTCATTTAATCTTGCCATGCAGGTCATTACCTAAACGATTGAATTTCGTGCCGTTCCTTTTTACCTGAGCGAGCCTCGAATGAACGGGGTGCAACTTAAAAAAACCACCATGAAACGACTGTTCCTGAACCTTGTTTTTGCTTCCTTGTCCACCTGCATCGTCTCTGCCGACGATCGACCCAATATCCTCTTTATTGCCGTTGATGACCTGAACCACTGGGTCAGTCACTTGGGTCGAAACTCACAGGCCAAGACTCCGAACATCGATCGTTTGGCTGCCATGGGGACCACCTTTACAAACGCCCACACGGCAGTCCCTGCCTGCGAACCTTCGCGTTGCGCGCTGATGAGTGGCCGGCGGCCATGGGTAAGCGGTTGCTACAAGAACGGACACGCCTGGCGGAAATACCAAAAGCCCGGGGAGGGCTTGTCCGCCCAGTTTTTACAAGCCGGGTACTATGTTTCCGGGGCTGGTAAGATTTACCACCAAATGGATGTGTTGAACGAGGAGTGGAGTGACTACATGAATGCACGAAATTTCTTCAGCAATGGCCCAGGGGTTGATAAATACGACGGCTACCATGTAGAAAAAACCTTCCCTGATTTAAAAGATGAAGACATTGTGGATTGGCATTCGGTTGATTACTGCGTGGAACGACTTTCCCAGAAGCGTAAAAAAACCTATTTTATAGCTTGTGGACTCTATAAACCACACCTCGCCTTTGTGGCTCCCCGCAAGTATTATGAAGATTTCCCAATCGATAAAATCAAGCTGCCGCCCCATATCGAAAATGATCTCGATGACATTCCCCCGGCGGGGATTAAAATGGCCAAGCCAGAGGCAGATCATGCCAAGTTTTTGAAAAGTGGGCGCTGGAAAGCCGCGATCCAATCCTACCTCGCCACCTGCGCCTATACCGACATGAACGTGGGCAGGCTCCTCGATGCCTTTGAGAAAAGTCCCGATCGGAAGAATACCATTATCGTATTCTGGAGCGACCATGGTTGGTCGCTCGGCGAAAAACAACATTGGAGAAAATTTGCCCTTTGGGAAGAGACCACCCGTATTCCAATGATATGGGTGGCTCCGGGGGTTACTAAGCCCGGAACGAGATGCAGTCAACCCGTCGACACCATGAGCATATACCCAACTCTCTGTTCACTAACAGGGATTGAGAAACCCGAGCATGTTGGGGGCCACGACATCTCCCCTCTCTTGCGAAATCCGAAATCTAAATGGCAGCATCCCGCCATCACCACCCATGGACGCGGAAACCATTCGGTCCGTACCGCAACTGAACGCTACATTCGATATGCAGACGGTTCTGAGGAGTACTATGACCACGCAAAGGATCCCTATGAATGGAAGAACTTGGCCGCAAATTCAGACCTGAGCCGGTTCCAAAAATGGTTGCCTGAAAAAGAGGTGAGCAGCAAAGCACTGAAGAAAAAAACAAAGAAGCCCAAGAAATAAGATTAGTCGAAAAGAACCACGATCCCTTCGTAATTCTTATTTTTCTTTTTCCTGACTTTGATCACGGCATCGGCTCCGAATTCAGAAAGCCTTCTTCTCATTAGACTGAAGGCTTCCTCCTTATTCTTGGGAGCTCCTTCGGTATAAATCCTAGCCACTTCTTTGTAGTCTTTTACTAGATCTCCTTCGGTGACCATTACACTATTTGGGGCTTTTTTTTGATAGTTTTCAGCCTTCCAGTATGGATCATCCCATGAATAAGGACTGATGACGGTTGTGGGGCTCCCGGCGCAACCCAAGAACAGCAGACACAAGATCGTGAACGGAAGATATGGTTTCACCAAAGTATTCGTACCATACTTCTGCCTACGCCAACTTTTCCCGGCGAGATGCAAATTCGTTCATACGAACAATAATGTCTCGGACTCCCGCTTTCTTACGATCCGTTCTTAACTCAGACCGGTAAGGGTACCCGTACTGCTGGCAAACTTGGTTTGTTCCAAACCCATATTTTCCAGCATATTAACATACAGGTTGGCCAGTGGGGCGTTGTTGTCTGAACTGAACGCAAGGTGCTGCCCGTGCTTAAAACCTCCTCCCGCCAAAATAACCGGAAGGTTTTTATTGTTGTGAATATTTGCGTCCCCCATGTGGCAACCATAGAGCACCATGGTGTTATCCAGCAGAGTACCGTTGGTCTCCTCCACCTCGTTGAGACCTTGCAACAATTCGTTGAGCAATTCCATTTGGCCGATCTCAATTTCGGCAAGCTGTTTCAGTTTGGCTTCATCTTTACCGTGATGGGAAATATTGTGATATCCGCCAATGGTGCGCCCATTGCCAAAATCGACCCCTGGCGTACGCACACTACCCAGAAACAGGGTTATCACTCGGGTGGAGTCAGTCTGTAGAGCGAGTCGAGACATGTCGTTCATCATCCGGATCATGTCAAAAAACTGCTTCTTATCAGAGGGATAGTCAGGCATCTGCGCATCAACCTTTGGCTTGGGTAGTGTTTCCCAGGCCTGTGCTTCGCTCAATCGTAGTTCCAAACTGCGAACCGCTGTTTCATATTGATCGATTCGCTCCCGATCGGTGGCCGTAATCCGTTTATTGAGGTCCTTGCTTTGGCCCATCACCACGTCAAGAATGCTTCCTCTACGCTTGAGACGTTCCACTTGTGCTCGCATAGCCTTCTCATCACCCTGCAAAAACATTTTTTTGTAAAGTTCCGAAGCACTCTTGATGGTAGGAATCTCTACACCTGCCTGAGTGTATGACAGACTTCTCGAGTCATTGATAGAGAGAGAAAAGGAGCGAAATCTGGTTTCGTGCCCGATCTCGTTGGCAATGAGTTGGTCGAGTGAAATGGTATTTCGAAAACTGGCTCGGCCAGGATGAGGAGCCGCGGTGAGAAATGACTTGTCCGCCCGATGTCCGCCGTCTACGCCCGGATGGGACAAGCCACTGAAAACTGTGAACTTGTCCCGGTGATCCGCGATCTTTTCCAAGTAACTGGAAAGTTCATAGTTGCGACCTTCCCCTTTGGGAAAAAACAATTTGGGAATGAAGCCCAAATCCTGATTGATGGCAATCATGCGACGTGGCGATGGTTGGCCTGAGGAAGCGCCGAATGATTCAAGCATGGGGAGTCCCAGGCTTATGCCCGCGGCCCGAAGGAAAGTTCTACGGTTTGTTTTCATCATCATTTTCTTACAAAGAGCGGGCTCTGCACGATAGCATGTATAATACTACGAACTCCATAATCAGATGACTTCGTCTGATTCAAAATGGCCGCCACCTCATCACGGTCCGAAAATGCCACCGGAGCACCCGTAGCATAAACAATCAATTGATGAACCAGATTCCGGGCGATGACTTCCTTGTCCTGCAGAAGCAGTTTTTTGAATTCATTGATTCCGTCAAAGGCTTCTCCTTTATACATCCGACCGGACGAATCGACCGCTGAGCCAATGTAGTGAACAAACTCATTGCCGCTTCGGCCAAGGCCTGCGATGCGTTTCGATCCTTCGCCAAGTGAACGGTAGTTGTCTCGCCAACGCCCCATGACGTCAAAGCTTTCGAGAGCAAAACCAGGCGGGTCGATCTTGGCATGGCAACTCGCGCAACTCGGATCCTCACGATGTTTGGCGAGTAACTCACGAATGGTTGCTGCCCCTCGTATGTCAGGTTCCACGGCAGGTACGGAAGGTGGGGGTGGGGACGGATGATAACCGAGCAGACGTTCCAGCACATAGACTCCTCTCAAGACGGGAGACGTAACGGTTCCATTGGCGGTAACTTTGAGCACGGAGGCTTGCGTCAGAATTCCTCCATAAGGACTTTGCGGAGGAAGCTTGGTGCGTTTGAAAACAGGCCCATGGAGTCCGTCTACTCCGTAATGCCGAGCGAGGCGTTCGTCGAGGAAGGTGTAGTCCGAATCGATCAACCCTGAAGCGGGTCGATTGTTTACGACCAGATCGGCGAAAAAGAGCTGACTTTCCTTAATCATGGAATTCACCAACCACCAATCCCCCGCATACTCTGGGTAGAGTTCCCGATCGGGGTCGGTGTCGTTGATCTCATCGAGCTGGAGCCAGGCATTGAGAAACTCCTTTACGAATCGATCGAAATCGGGCTTATCGATCAACCGGTCGACCTGTCGCGCAAGATTTTCGGGCTTTCTCAGCGATCCGTCGCGGGCCAGGGCGCGTAGGCTTTTATCCGAAAGCGATTCTCCGAGGAAGAAGGAGAGACGCTCCGCCAGAGCGAAATCATCCAGTTCACCGGGTTGACTGCATTGGAAGAGAAACTCAGGCGAAGCGAGTACGGCGGAGAAGGTCGCGATCATCGCTTCGGTGAACGACACCTCATCCAGAAGCCCTGTGGCATATTGGTGGAATCTTTCAAATTCCGTATTAGTGATTGGCCGACGGTAGGCCTTGTTCATGAAGTCGGACAACAGTTTTCGGGCATCCTTCGATTGGTTCTCTGGAATTACCTGAATCTTACCCCCCTCATTTTTGAAAGGCAGGTCGCCGAACAGGGAGCGATAGGAGGCGGGGGGCCATTCCTCCACAAGCGGACCTTCCACCTCCAACCAATGAAAAGCGACCCCGGGGAAACCGTCCGGACCTTTCTTAATCGTGTGCGGCATGGCAGGTACCATGGGAGAAGGCAGGCGCATGCAATCGAGTTTCACCATGGCGCCTTTTTCCATGAAAGCTTCCAGTTCGAAGATCTCGGGCGCATTCGGAGGAGCCTCGAAGGTTCCGATGGGCAAAGAATTCTGAGTGTTGGGTTCATCGAGCGTCGATGAATAGACCTTCACCGGTTCGCTGCGCTTCCCAGGGAAAATCTGATCGTTCACCGGAGTGGGATAGCGCCGCGAAGCATCGAGAACGAGATTTGGATAGAAGCGCGGTTTTTTCTCCCCTTCCCAGTCGACGTAGTCCGTTTGACGAAGGACAGAACGCGCTTTCAGGCGAATGCGGTAGTCGCCTCGTACGGGGGCTTTGTATTTATCAAATCCGTAGTAAAACGGAGTGTACGCCCCACGGAAAATAGCGGTGGAGGCTTCCTCAAGAACATGTGCTTCAATGGTTTTATTTCCTAGGTCATCCACATGCACAAACTGAATGGCATCGGCAATGAGGTAGCCTTCGGTTCCCTTGTCAGTTAAGGAGATCTTAGCCCTTACGGGAGCCGCTCCCTTTTCGCCAAAGCTAAACCGACCGAGCGGAAACCACAGGTTGTCAATGGTCGGTTTGGCGGACTGATCAATCATGAGACGAGTTTCGCCCTTGGCATGATGAACGGTATAAGGGGCAGCCTTACTCAGACTTTCTCCCCCACCAAAACTTACCCGCACTTCGTAGATTCCGGGTTTAGGCAAAACCGCCTGCCATTTAACTTGATGAGGTCCCTTGTTTTTGGTTGTCGCCAGGTAATGCTTTCCCAAATGGTTCGAACGCACATTTGACTTTCTCCAAGGGCCGATGCGCTCCGCATCGGTGTCGTCGACTATGATCCCGATTGATGGAGCTTTTTTATCGAGGTAGAGTCCTCGTTTGACAAACGACGCCTTGTCGTTGATTTCCAGACCGTCAAGTGCCAGTGAGAATCGCGTCCAAGCGCCATTGCCGCCTCCTGCCCACATTCTTCCCTGTTCCCTTGCGTAAAAGCGACTAGTAATGGATGCAGGTTTGGTTTCCGGGAAATCAAGGGCCCGGCGAAGAGCAAACTCCGCCACGTCGAGGTAGGCATCGATCTGGACATGCGAAACGTCGAGTGCAGTGCCCACTTTGGCAAAACCATGCACTTCCCCATCCAACGGTATGCGATCCGCAATTTTCAGGTAGGGGTCATGGAGTAAATCGCGAAGGATATTCTCGTATTCAAATCGATTGACCCGGCGGGAAACGGAGCGACCATACTTTCCCGCTTTCGCGTCCTGTGCCCGGGTGATTTCCCCTGACAAATCATCCAATGCTCTCTTCCGTTCGGCATCCTGCAACCGGCTCTTCTTTGGAGGCGGCATTTCCTTGGACTCGATCCGATCGTAAATCTTTACCCAAATGCTTTCGTTATGGGAATCTTCCGGCTGCCAGGTCAGCGACAGAAAGTTCAATCCACCCTCGGTAAGATCATCATCGTGACAATCCATGCAGTGGTTTTCGAAGAATATATCGAGGTTCTTTGGTATTTCTGCGGATAGATGTGAGAAAAAGCATACAGCCATGCTCAAGTAGGCCGTAACCAGTCTCCCTGTCAGGTAAATTGAGCAGCAACCAATATCAAACACACCATTCATACGTCAGTCCCTAGATTAATCTTACAACTTCGAGATACAAGAACACATTTAGTGTTCTTGGACAAAGAGAATTCGGGGCAAGGCTCCGTTTGAGCAGATCAAGGAAAAGAAAGGTGTCGACTAAATTTCATCATTAGTTCTTCCAAAGCACACTGGCTTCATAGGGTCCAGTCTGCCCTTTTTCAGCACCCCGTATTTTTCTTACAAAAGCACTGGTGACGTCAGCCTTCGCATCCGTCCAGGTCGAGCGAACGTAACTTAAAATCGATGCAATCTCATCATCCCCAAGCGCCAGTCCGAACCCGGGCATCGCGGCTTCGTAATTCTGTAGTTCCCCATTCACCTCGATCTCGCCGCCGAGCCCCTTCAGTAATACCTTCACCAATATTTCCCGGTCGCCGGAAACCCAGTCGGAATGAAGCGTGGGCGAGATACTCGGTAATCCCTTACCCTCCGGGCCGTGACATCCAATGCAGAACATTTTAAAAAGCGTTTCTCCTGCCCGAATACGACCCTTGGGAGTATTGGCAGCATTTCCGGCAACCCTTTCGTTTTCAATCTTGGTTCCTCTGACTCGCAACGAAGCGTTGCGGGACTTGAGGGCCGGCACGGGTTTTGCGAATCCGGGCTTCGCCTTGTCCAAGTGAACAAGCGTGGCGAAAGCGTTCACCTCAAGCGGGCCTTCCTCGGTATCCACTTCAGAGTAGATATGAGTTTGCATGGCAGGCAGAAGGTCGGGGATCTCCAGAAATACTGATTTTCCATCCGGAAGGATTTTTACACTCTTTACCCGGACACGGTCGTGCCCCTCCTGCGAAGGACGCTTTACGGAATATTCCAGTGAGCCGTAAGCCGGGGAATATTCATAATTCCATTGCTGAACAAAATAGTTCTTTGTCTGCGAAGCTGACTGACCGCTCAGTTTGGAACTAAATTGCAGTTCGATCCCGTTTTGATAGCCATGGACGTTTTCAAGCACGGGTGAGGACTTGCCGGTGTAGCGAATGCGGTCGAGCGATCCATCCTCCAAGGCGTAGTTTCCCCAACCATCCGATCCGACCACGTAAAACATACCGTCCTTCGGGTTGATTGCACCACGCATTCCCCCGGCTCTGAACTCACCGACCAGAGGAACGATTGTTCCCTGGGCCCGGTCATAATCCGCATACTCGTCGTTTCGCAGGATTTGATACCAGCTTCCGAAACCGTAACTCAACCCGACGATCTTTCCGCTCAGCGGGCCAAAGCGGCCCGACGTGGGAAACTCGAAACCACCGGTTGAATTGTCAATGCCTCGGGGCAGATAAGCCATTGCCGGCGTGATCTCATTATCCGCTTCTTCCGCAGACCCACGCTTCAAGAGGTTGGGCCCCATGCCATAATAATCGCCCTTCTGTATCTCAAGGACGGCGGAAGAAGGCGTCCAAACACCTTCCTGCGGACCAACAAGGAAGATTCCATCCTTGCTTGCGCCCACCGCCATGGCATTGCGCAAGCCGCTGGCGAGTAGACGAGCGGGTTTATTCCATGGCTTCTTGAAGGCCGAATTGCCGATGACGTAGTAAAAGCTCTTGTCCTTGTCTACGTGCAATCCAAAGCTATGCGTGTGGGCGGTCGGCGCATAAGCAAAGCCATTGTGATAGTCTTGATAGTAGTCCGCTTCGCCATCCGAATTCAAGTCTTGCAGACAGACTATGCTGTTGCGCGTCAAAACGTAGGGACGACCGTCAACCAAACGAATGCCAAAAGGCTGGTTGAGTCCGGTCGCAAAACGTTTCCAAACGACTTTCTTCATGCCGTCCCCCAAGCCTGTGACTTTCCAGACGTCTCCCATGAGCGTAGTGAGATAAGCAGCTCCGTCCTTGGCGAAGTCAATCCCGCTGAACATCATCATGGAGCCCCATGGATTCTCGAGCGGCACGCCAACGCGGTCGACGACGTAAGGTTTGTCATTTTTCGCAATGCTTGCCTTTTCCTGGAAACGCTTTGGCCAACTCGACTTTCCTCCCTTGGTCCAACTCGGCAACGGGTCGATTTCATGGTCGGCCTTGATTGCAGATATCGCAGCATCCACCTCAGCAGAAGCTCCTTCCCAGTAAAAGATTTTGTAGGCGATCGCTGTTGCTGGGGCATTCCATTTTCCCGCTTGCAGGACGGGAGCAACCAAAGGTCCTTTTCCTTTCGAGAATGCTTTGGCCCCAGCGACGAACGCCTTGCCATCCTTCGTTGCAACCAGGATGTCGCCCGTTGTCTTGATCTTCCAGTCCTTATGTTTCTCCAGGTTGAAAGGAAAGGATACGGCTCCCATTCGGGATGCGGAAACCGTGCGTGTGTAACAGCCGTTCTTCATTTGCGAAACAGATTCAATCAAACGGGTATCCCCTATCTCGTAATGCATGATCACACGCTTGCCGTACAAGTAATGCCCCAAGTAGCGACTCATCGACTGACCGTCTTGCTCAATGGGACCGAACCACGAGCTCAAATCCTTCGCCACCACGCCTTGTGGAACCGCCACGCCATGAATGAATCCCCAGCGATGGGGATTAAAATAGGGACGGCCTTCCCATGCGTTGAAGTAGCTACCCTTTTCCCGGTCAAAGGTTACGGTATGGCCACTCTGCAACAGGATACTCAACATACCCCCAATTTTTTGCTTCTTGTCGATCGAGTAGGTCGCAGCCATGGCAGGTCCGTAATCCATGTCATTCCAACGGAGATCCTTGTGCCCGTTCTTGCTGTAGTTTCCCCAGTGCCCAAAGGTTCCGCCGTCCAAGTCCGGGTAGGCCGGCAGCAAATCAAGTTCTTGGTCCTTTTCCAAATGATGCTTCGCCTGTCGTTTGTAAAAGTCGTACGTCCTGTAGGTGTTGGTTTCCTCACCGGCCAACTCGTAACCTCCCCTACCCTTTGCGGTATTCATATACGGGAAGGCAGGAGGCTCCTTGCTGAATTTTGATTCATTGACACCAGTTGACCCTGCGCCTGTCTCCTGATCTTCGGCGGTCTGCAGTTTCTTGAGGAAAATATTTCTGAACCACACTTTCTTGCCAACAAGCTCCTGCCTCTTCACGCCATGAACCTGTAGGCCGATATGCCCGGCCCCCGATACTCCATCGAATTCGAAATCCGTGATCGGAACGTCGTTGATAAAGGTCTGATAGCGATCATCGACCACCCGAATAAAAAAGGAATTCCACTGATTTGGCTTGAGGGCGCTTTTGATTGGTTCGGTTTTTCCCTTCTCCATGTCAGGGCTGAGCCAGCCTTGCCTGGAACCATCCTTTTTCTTCATCGCCTCCCCGTATATGAAGCCTGACTTGCCTCCGGCGATTTCCACCTGCGGACCAACCAGGTGAGCACCTTCACGAAGTGGCATCGAGCGAATTTGGCAACCTGAGTTCAGTCCGAGATCCAGTTTGACCTCGAACTTAAGCTCGAAATTGCGATATTTCTCCTTGGTCGTCATGAACCCATTTCCTTCCTTGGGCACCGAGATCCCGACAATGCTTTGATCAACAATTTCATAGGTGTGCTTACCACCGGTCTGGAACCATCCGTCAAAGGACTTGCCGTCGAACAATTTGCCCCACTCCGCAGCCCCGGCAAAGGGAGAGAAGACGGAATGAATGATCAAACAAACTAAAAAGGAACCAATTTTATAGGATTTCATTGAAGTTAACCGGTCGCACCAAGAATTGTTAAAAGTTTTATCATACTACTCCGCGGGCGGCTTGTAGGCATCTTCATTCACCAACCCCGGCTGCATTCTGAACCACCATTTGTCATATGTTTTTCGCAGTTGGTTCACAACTTTGGGATGTTCAGCGATAATGTTTTTAGTTTCGCCGGGGTCAGTGCTGAGGTCGTAAAGCTCCTCGTTATTCACCAGGGTGAATCGTTTGTTCTGGATTGAAACTCTGGCGTGTTTCGATTGGGCGACCTGCCCCGGTAACCAGGCACCCACGTGGTGAACCAAATGCCGGTCGTCCTCCCAATCGGTCTTGGGGTTCTTGAGCATGGGAACTAGACTGCGCCCCTCGACCTGCTTCTTGAGCTGATTGGTCATAGGGGCACCTGTAATTTCCAGAAGGGTCGGCATCATATCCATTTGGCTGGTGAGTGCAGAGCATTCCGCATCGGCAGGAATCTTGCCTGCCGGCCATCTGAAGAAGATCGGAACCCGTGTTCCACCCTGATAGGGCTGCCCCTTATGCCCTTTCATTCCGGCATTGTACACTCTCCAGCCCGTTGAGTTCCCGTTGTCACTTCCAATGTAGATCAGGAGCGTGTTCTCCGCGATCTGCCATTCCTCAAGCTTGCTGAGCAGCGTGCCGACATGGCGATCGATATTCTCGACCATCCAATAGACTTTCGCGGTGTCTTCGTTGACTGCCGGATGCTTGCCCAGATACTTTTTGTAGTCGTCACCGGGCACACTATGGAGCCCGGTAAAGGGACCGTGAGGATCGTTCGGGGCGATATAGGCAAAGAAAGGAGCGTCTTCTTTTCGTTTCTCATCCATCCAGGCAAAGGCTTTTTCAAAAAACATATCGGTCGCGTAACCGTCTTTTTTCTTCTGGCGGACACCATTGTGATAGATCCTCGGAGAGAGTTTTGGCGTGCCGCCTCCTTCGATGCCATAGCTCTCATCAAATCCGCGATTCTCGGGGCGATAGGGCTTTTCCCTACCAATGTGCCATTTTCCAAAATGCCCGGTGGTGTAGCCGGCACTTTTCAGGCCCTGCGCCAAGGTTACGGTGTCCAGGCTCAAGCGTTCGCGCCCGTGCTGTGTATGGGTCACCCCGCTCATAAATTCATGGCGCCCACCCATGAGAACCGCCCGACTCGGAGAACACCGCGCGCTGACGTGATATTGGGTAAACAACAGGCTCTCGCGTTTCAGGGAATCGATATTGGGAGTCTGCACGACTGGATTACCGAGGCTGGCGATGTCGCCATAGCCAATATCATCGGGCATAATCACGATGATGTTTGGCTTGGAATCTTTTAAAGGTTTTGCCTCAGCCCCTATGACACGCAAGTCAGACTGGTCCGATTGCGATTCTGCTTGAGGTCGGCCGTTTTTCGCAGGTTTCTTCCCCTTGATCAGAGCATATCCCTGGTGGGCGAAGCGTTGGCCGAGAACGTCATAGCCCTCGGGTCGGTTGTAATGGACAACGCTCTGCATCTTCCCATTTACCATCCTGTCATTGAGATCATCCACGTCGACCCAGGCACCATGAGGATCTTCATTGGCAATTTCAGTCTGTACTTTACGCACCGTCACACAGGATTCTCTATCCAGCGCGTAGTCCCCGATCCGTCCAATGACGACGTTCATATCGGGTCGCTTCAGATCACGGCGCAGGTTGGAAATGAGCTGTTTCAAGGCATCCTTGTATGCGGCGTGAGCTCCTCCGTTGGCATCGCGCTCCCCCTGCATCCAGCAAAATGTGACCGACTTAAACTCAGGATGTTTCTTCAGCATCCCTTTGTATTGATCAAGAATCGGTTGATAAAACTCAACCTTTCCGCCCTTGTGGATCCTCTTTATGTGATTCTCATCAAGTCCATTATTTTGGGCAATATCGTGCCATTCTTCGAGCCACCTGCATATGGGCTGACCGCCTTTTGCCACCTTGATATAAACGACCTTTTCATCCTTAAAAAGTTTCTTGGCGTCCGTCATGAACCCGGTCTCCGGGTCCATGCCCGCCATATTCGATTGCCCGGATAGGACAAAGAGATGAACGGGTTTCTCAGCAACGGATTCAGAAGCAAATATGGCCGAGATAGCAAATAATAGTAAAAAGGGCTTCATTTGGATAGTAATGGGTTGTTGAGTTACAGGTTTAAGGTTTATTGAGCACTTTTAGCATAGATGGCCCGAGGGCTATCAACTAAGGAAACTCGGATATCATCCAGGTAATGATTTGATTGGTCAGCGTTCGGATCGACCATGCCGGCTCCCAATGAAATTACCAGGATTCGGGTTCCGGGAGGAATCTCAATGGAAGCTTCCAACCTCTGCCAATCTGCCTTTTGTCCGAGCGTTGTGATGTGGTTTCTACCGACGTGCTGAAGGACTTGATCAAAGAGAACTTCCTGATCATTCCAAATGGGCCGAACATCTTGGGGTTCCTGACTGAATGCGGCCAGGCGAATCTGAAAGACCGATGACTCGTCCGGATTTGATGCAAAGAACGAAGCCTCTACCCGGACTGACCTGGACTGATTTTGTCCGGGCTTTGCATATTCGTCCAAATCGATCAGGTAGCGGGCGTAAGTAAACTTCGCTTTGGGGTTATCCCCGAATTTAGCGACCCTGACTCCGCTTGCGGATGAGATCATTTCGTCTTCTGAAATCGAAGATATCTCCCCAAACCATTTACCAGCTTCCGAGGGAAACCTGCCTTTGAAACCCGTGTCGGGGTCTTCGAAACTTTCGGTAACAATCTCACGAACTTCCTGATTTGATTTTTTATCCTGCGGAAGATTGAAAGCCCAAACCACCGAAGCACTGAAAACACCGATTGCCAGCCCTGCAATTCCGGTCTTGATCCGTGACAACTCGGGAACTCTTGGTATTCTTTCCGGTTCTGCGGATTCTCTGCCAGTGGTGGCTTGGAGAGAAGCAGTCTGCATGGTTTGTTCGACCATTCCATGGATCGACGCCAATTCCCAATAGCGTTCCCTGACCTCACTGGATTGCTCGATTCGATTGCTCAAGGCCAGAGCCTCCTCCTCGGTCAGGCTTCCCTCCAAATACTTGTTCAGCAGGTCGTCCAGGTCGCTTGTGTTCTTATCCTTTTTCATACCCCTTTTGTTTCCTTGAGTTGTAAATTGATACAGTCACGCAAACCTACGCGCGCTTTGGAGAGAGCCACCCGCACTGCGTTTGAAGTCATATCCAAAGCCTCGGCCATTTCATCTGAGGTTTGCCTGCGGGAATATCTTCTCCAGAGAAGATCCCTCAGTTTAGATGGTAGTTTGGCAATGCACTTTTCCAATGCCTGTTCTCTTTCTTTAAAGCTCTCCGGTGATGGGACATCCTCGGTCAAAGCAATGATCGCCTTTTCGCTAAGCACATTGGCCCGTTTAGTCTGACGGAAATTCTCCAGTACCTTTAGCCGGGCAATCCCGCACGCCCACGCCGTAAAATTCGTCCCGATTTCAAAACTGGATGCCTTTCGCGAAACGGTCAAAAAAGTCTCCTGCAGGACATCGTCGGCATCGGACAACGAAGGTTGCAACACCCGAATGAATGCCCGAATGGAATTCTCATGGCGTACAAAGAGCAACTGAACTTCTTCGGTGCGGCTTGGTCCTTCACTTCCTTTTTCCTGATTAGTCATCAATATTAATGACATGGGAACCCGAATTGTTTCCCAAAAACATCACTTCAAGGTAAACAATTACCGGAATCGTTAAAAGAGAATAGAATTCCGAAAGAACCCTTCCTTATTGAAAATGGGGAATCCCCAATAGGACGGTTGCTTTTCAATGATAGTTGGAATAACCGTTTCGGATGAAAAAATCATTCCCTATCGTTCTTCTCGCCCTTTTATGTTCCGCTACCGTCGTAACGGCTGGCGACAACGCCCTGTCCAAATCCGAAAAGGCGGATGGTTGGAAACTCTTGTTCAATGGCAAGGACCTGACCGATTGGAAAGTCGACAAGTGGAACCCGGACAGTATTTCCGTAAAGGACGGTTCGATCAAGTGCCACGGCAAGCCCTCGATGGTGTATTACACGGGCAAGGGGAAGGATATGAAGGATTTTCACTTCAAGGCCGACGTGATGACCAAGCCGGGATCCAACGGAGGAATCTTTTTCCATACGAAATACCAGGACAAGGGATGGCCGATCGGGCACGAGGCGCAAATCAATCAGACCCAAAGAGATCCGGTCAAAACGGGCAGCGTGTATATCGTGAAGAAGAACTTAAAGGCTCCGGCCAAGGACAACGAATGGTTCCATTATGAAATCATCGTGAAGGGCAACCGCGTCGAAACCAAAGTGGACGGCAAGACAGTGGTGGTCTATGAGGAAGCCAAGGACGTCAAAGGAAAGAGAAAGCTTTCGAAGGGAACCATCGGACTTCAGGCCCATGATCCCGGAAGCATCGTCCTGGTAAAGAACATCAAGGTGAAGTCTCTCTAGGAAGACTTCGGCTGATTATTCAATTCGAACTACCCAGCGGGGTCCTCGCTCCCTCGCGGCATTCCGAATCGGGGATCGTGAAAATCAGCCCTTGAGCAAGCCCATGTCCGCGACGCTGCTTCCAAACGCGCCCGCATCAATATTGTGCTTGTGCAGTAATTCGAGGTAGAGGTTGCACAGCGGGGTCGGTTGCTCGAGAACGGTATGGGCTTGGTGGCGGTAACCGCCCCCTGCCACGATCATGGGGAGGTTGTTGCAGGTGTGATTGGAGGCATCGCCGAAATTACTGCCCATCACCACGGTGGTGTGGTCGAGCAAGGTACCGTCACCTTCCTGAATTCGGTCCATCTCGAAAAGAAAGCGGTCGAAGTGCTTTAGGGTGTCGATCTCGATCTTGCTCAAGCTTTCGATCTTGTCGGCCTTGCCTCCATGATGAGAGAGCGTATGCCAGCCTCCGGTGGCACCGGGCACCGTAATGGCTCCGTCGATCCAGTCCATGGACAGGGTGATGACCCGGGTGGAGTCGGTCCGGAAAGCGAGCTTGGCGAGCTCGAAGAGGTTTCGGATCTTGGTCGAGAAGGCGAACTCCGGGTCTTCGCTGAGGGATTTCTCCACTTTGGGCTTCTCGGTATTCAGCCAGAATTTTTCGTGGGCGACCTGGGCTTCCAGATCGTGGATGGCTGCCTTGTAGCTGTCGAGCTTGCCTGGCTGAGAACCCTTTTTGCACAGTCGAGCCATGTCCCGCTGCAGACTATCGAGGATGTTTTGGTCGTTCCTGAGTTGGCGTTTCTTGGCCTGCAGGTCCTCCTCCTCGAAAAGCTTCTCGAAAATCCTCTCCTCGTCATGCATGGGAGGAATGGGGGAACCACGGTCGTTCCATGAGATTCCCCAGCCCCGGTCGTAGATGCTGAAATTGAGAAAGGGAAAACGGGTGTCTCCACCCATCTGTCGGGCCAGTACCTGCTCCAGGGAAAGGCCGTTCATGAAGGTGGGCGACTCCGGACTGGGGGCTCCCGTGAGGAAGGATTTTTCCGAGTCATGGTTGCTCGTGTCCATGCCCGGATGAAACAAGTTGTTGAAGACCGTCATCTTGTCCAAGGTCTTCATGTCCTTGAGGTAGGCGGAGGTCGCAAGGTCACCCCGTTTCTTGGGGAAAAAGTAGGGCTCGTAGAAGCCGAGGCAACTGCAGATGAAAATGATCCTCTTGGGCGGGGTTGCCGGCTTGGGCTTGGCGGCGGCCCGCAGGTCAAGCGATTGCAGGGCGAGGGGTAGGGCGGCCCCGGCCTTGAGAAAGTCTTTTCTGCTTATGGCGTTCATTCTGACTGGCTTTCCATTGAATAGACCAAGGTCTTCGTGATCAAGTCCTTCATTCGGCATTGCTCGGGTTGTTCGGGGATCATGGCAAAGAGGTCGAGGCGTTGGGCAAGGTTGGGCTTGTAGCCGTTGGCGTATTCGAAGAATTTTTTAACGAAGTTGTATGCGATCTTCTTGTGGTTGGAGAGGAGAATCTTCTTAAGCCCGAAAATATCCGAGAACTTTTCCCGTGCGACCTCACCAGACGCGTCCACCTTCCCAACCAGATCAAAATAG
>Ga0209667_1000927_pt1 | contig 22881 bp, 21 predicted proteins | sample SaaInlV_165m_DNA_2_FD_184682 | JGI IMG/M metagenome (GOLD analysis project Ga0209667, IMG submission 184682) | Marine microbial communities from expanding oxygen minimum zones in the Saanich Inlet - Saanich Inlet SI037_S3LV_125m_DNA (SPAdes)... | ecosystem: Environmental > Aquatic > Marine >... | reverse complement strand
CCATCATATTTATGTAAATTTTCTAGTATAATACCATCTTTTTCATTATATTCAAATTTTCCATAAAATTTGGGTATATTTATTTCATTAATTGACTGCGATATGGAATTATAGAAATTTGTTTCATTTTTATACATATTAAGTTTTACTGCAGTTTTAGATAGTTCGTTATCAAAATTACTTATCTTTAATACAATATTTTCAAATGTATTGTTATTATACTGTAATTCATATGATTTGATATCACATATATATCCTGTTTTAAGATTTGTTTTATTTTGTTTAATGTTTTTGATAGGTAAATATTTTAATACTTTGTATAAACTATCAATATGATTATTTATATTATTTGGATTATTTGAATTATTTTGATTATTATTTGTGTTTTTAGAATTTAATAATCCATCTATATCAAAATTTTTAAAATCTTTTATTTTGAATTCATCGGCATTTTTAATATCTATACTTGAATTGTTATTTTCTATCAAGCATATTTTAAAAACTTCGGCATTTTTTGCACTATAATAACCTGAACAACTGTCTTCAAAAATAATACATTTGTCGTTTCTCGTATTTAATGCTTTGATAGCATTTATATATGGTTCTGCGTTCGGTTTATGATTTACACTATCCTCTGATGCTATAAGAATTTGTATATAATTATCTAATCGTGTTTTTTTTAGTATAAATTCTGCTGATTTTCTATTACAACTAGTAACTATTGCAATCTGTCTATTTTTGTTTATTTCAAAAAACTCTGCTACACCATCTAATAATATATTGGAATCTTGATGATTTAGTTTATCTACGAACATTGTATCCTTTAAGTTTGATATAGTTTCAATATCTTCTTTGGTTAACTTAGGAATCAGATAATTTAAAAATGTTATGTCACTTTTACCCTTTATAAAGTTATCAAAGAATGATGACGATATATGTAAACCATAACCCTCTAATATTTTTTCCCATACTTCAACATATATATTATCGGTATTAACTAATGTCCCATCAAGATCCATTAAAAGTGGATATTCATATTGTTTTATTTGTTCTGGTGTTCCAAGTGAAAAATAATCCTTATTTAAAATATTAAAAATACGGAATTGCTTGTCATCATTTAACATTTCTTGGATTACGGTAGATGTATAAAAATTCACCCTTCTGTGTAATATTATTTTCAATTATTTTTTTGCAATAATCATTCAATTCAATATATGATTCAAAGCCATATGCTCCAGTACAAGCATTGTTAGATATTTTTCTCTTTTCAACAATTTCTTCAATATAGGTTTCTCCTCTTACATACGAAAATTTAGGGTCATCGAGTTTATCTTCAAACGTAAATACTCCATTCTTCGTATTCCACATTGAAATGATGTCACATTTATAAAAATTATCGGAATCAATACATAAGATTGGTTTATCACAATCAATAAGTTTATTATTAATCATATTATTTAGAGATATATGGATTGTTTCTGCAGCACCATTAGTATCTTTTGAAAGACATAAAAATACAAACTTGTGTGCAATATGAATATATCTATCTTTTATAATTTTCTCAAAATTATATTTGGAATAATCTCTATGATAGGTTATATAAATATATTCCACCCTTTCAGATTTTGAATTTACATTTGAATTTACATTTAAATTATCTAGAAGATGAAATATTATCGGTTTTCCACATACATCAATTAATGCTTTCGGAATATTATAATCTTTCTGTTTAAATCTAGACCCTATTCCACCCAAAGGAATTAAAACAATCATTAAATAAATATTATCAATTCCATTTTATATGATAAATTTATCGGAAATTACGAATAATTACATTGTAACTTAAATGGGTTTGTTTAATCACAATATAATTTAAAAGGAATAGTATTAATTACATTAATGATATTAGAAGATATATATAATAAAGCATTTGGTATTGAAAATAATTATAAAAACAAAAAAATTTTATTTATAGGTTCAGAATCATATGATGGTGGAACTATAACTATAATAGAAGGATTATCACAATTAGGGTTTGATATATATGTATACAAAAAAACAAATATTAACTCGTGGTTCTGTAACAAAATTATAGATAATTTAGATAATATTGAGGAAAATATTGACTTTGTACTAAGTAATTTACATTGGGGAACACGATGGAGTTTATATAATTATCTAAACCATAAAGTTCCATTTATATTAATAGACAATGATGATAGAATGCATGATGATAATATAAGTGATTGGAAAAATAAATATAAAAATTATTGTAACGTATATAAATTTGAACCACCAGATGAAATTAAAAATATGGAATTATCACCATATCGATGGATGGAAGATATAGGTAATTATAATCCTGATATTGTATTTATGGGTCAAAAATACAAAATAAATACAAATGAAATATATTTGCCATTTGGGATAAATAAATCATATATTAATTATATCAAAAACAATGATATCATTAATGATATCAAAAAAAGATATATTGATATAGCCCATTTTCCAGGACCAGGACATTATCGCAGTATCGTTGATAATATTCTTATAAATTGTAAAAAACAACAAAATATGTATAATATATTCGTTGATAAAGTATATGGTGATATGAATGTAGAAGATTCAATTAAGGATTACTGTATAAATGATACTAATATACATAGTTGGCATAGATGGAGAGTATGTAAAGATTATTTTGATAAACTAAACGATTGTAAAATAGTTATATATCCATCAGTTGATAAACCCAATTCCCCAGGATGGGATTCAAAAAGACCATGGGAAATTATAAGTCAGGGAGCACTTATACTATTTCATATACTACCTGAGTTTGATAATTCTTCATATCCTATTCAAGAAATATGTGATATATCCGAATTTAAATATAATGATTATCAAGATATGTTAAATAAGTGCGAATTATTACTAAAAAACAATGACCTATTTGAAAGGAAAAGAAAAGAATGTTATGAAAATGCTATAAAATATATGACTTCTGAACCAATTACAAGATATTTTTTATGGAATATTCAAAAATATACTTTATATTAATTTAAAGTATTTAAATAATGAATATAATATAATATATTAATATGAAAAAAAGAGTTATATCTTTTGCATTATGGGGAGAATTTAGATTATATTGTATTGGTGCGATTAAAAATGCTTTATTGGCGAAAAAAATATTTCCAGGATGGATTTGTAGGTATTATTATGATGTAACTGTTCCTAAAATAATAATAGATTATTTAAAGAACTTAGATAATACCGAATTAATTTATATTGAAGAAAAATCTGGAGCAATAAAATATAAAGAAAATGGACAATTTGGAATGTTTTGGAAATTTTTTCCATTTAATGATGATGATGTAGAAATATGGTTATCACGAGATGTTGATTCGAGAATATCACCATATGAAAAAAGAATATTGGATGAATTTTTAAAAAGTGATAATATAATTCATTCTTTTAGAAATAGTAATGAGGGTCCTCTAAGAGGTGGGATGACATCATTTAAAAATTTTAATGGAGATAAAGATAATAGAATCATAAATAATAAAAAATTAGATATTTTTGAATTAACAGCATATATCGATAGATATAATACACCTTTTTATAGTGATGAAAAATTTTTAAATAATATTATATTACCTTATTACAAAAATAATTATGATTCTGCTCCAAGATCTCCAAGTGATTCTATTACAAATCATATAGAAATTCCTATTTATTGTGGTGATTATTGTGGTCGAGTTTTAGATGAATATGATGAATTTATCGATAAATATGGAGGTCAATGTGATTATGGGAAAAATTATGATGATTTATATAAATTACTAGATGAGTACAAAAATATTATTTAAATATAAAAATATATTGAGTAATTATATTTAATAATCATAATGATTTTTGATAAAATCTTTATAATTAATTTAAAACATCGTACTGATAGGAAAGAATTTATAATTAATCAATTAGAAAAACAAAATATTAATAAAAATGATTATGAATTTTTTGAAGCTATACGACCAAATATCGACGAAGTAAATATATGGAATAAAAATTTTTGTTCTCATCATACAACGGATTTATATAGAATAGGTTGTTTAGGTTGTTTAGTAAGTCATGTATCTGTTATTCGAACTGCATTGATGAGAGGTTATAAAAACATTCTTGTATTGGAGGATGATACAGAATTTACTGATAATTTAGATAAATTATATACTTATAGTCAACAAATAGATAATAATTATGATATGCTGTATTTATCTGGTTCACATATGAAATCGACTACACCTATTACAAATAATGTCCATAAAGTAAATTGCACTTATACAACTGGTTCATATTGTATAAAAGAAAATGCTATGAAATTTTTAAAAGAAAATATCGAAGGATATTCAAAAGAAATTGATGTTTTTTATGCACACGAATTACAACCAAAATTTAATTGTTATACAGTTTATCCACATATTACAAAACAGATGGATGGATTTTCAGATATACAACAAAAAACTGTTAAATATAAATTAAAAAATATAAGTGTGGATTTTTAAATCAAAAACATTATTTTAATCTATATATCAAACTTATTTGGTGCAAATATTACTTAAAACAATATTTTTAATAAAATTATAACAAAATGCGAATTGATTTTGATTTTGTAAAAGAAATGGTTTATGGAAAAAAACATCTCAATAAATTATCATATGATAAAAATAAATATAATATGGTTAAATCTGTTCGTAATATATTTGATTGTGAATTAAACGAACTTCATAATTATTCCCAACAAGAATATGAATTATTTACAGAAGTTGGTAAAGATAGTCATACTGAATTTCATAAACATTTTTATAATAAAATTGATGAAGGATGGGATGATTTAAAAGATATATATTATAATTTTATTGAAGAAGTTATACTACCATATCTAGAATTGGATGAAGCACTCGTCCAAGAAACTCCAAATTTTAGAGTTCAGTTACCAAATAACGTAGCAGTTGTTATAAAACATTATGATTCTGATAGATTACATAAACATCCTATTGGTGAAATTAATTTTATCTATGCACTTACAGATATGTATGACACCAATACAGTAATGGTCGAAAAAATGCCACGATTAGGAGAATTCATACAATTAAATCTTAAAAGTGGTGAGTGTATATCATTTAATGGAAATTGTTGCGAACATTATAATAATATCAACAAAACTGGACAAACACGAGTAAGTTTTGATTTTAGAATACTTCCACTTAACTTTTATAATCCTAATTGTAATGTTACGAGTGTAACTACAAATAAACAATATATTGAAGGTGGATATTATAAACGTGTTTTTTCAAAGTCAAATAAAATCAATCAATCCAATCCAATAAATGAAGGATATGTTGCTAGAGATATATGGGATAAGGAAAAAGAACGTTTTAATTCAACTATGATAAAATATGATGTTAAAGATGCGTGGGATATAGTAGATTTATTTGAAAGAAAGATTGCAGAATATTCCGGTAGTAAATATGCTGTATCAGTAGATAATTGTACAAATGCATTGTTCTTATGTTTAAAATATAAAAACTATGTAGGAGAAATAACAATTCCATCTAGAACATATTGTTCTGTTCCGTGTACTATAATAAATGCTGGATGTAATGTAAATTTTGAAGATATAAATTGGTCAGGAGCATATCAGTTAAAACCGACAAATATTTATGATGGTGCAGTGCGATTTAAAAGAGGAATGTATAAAGAAGATACATTTCATTGTTTGTCATTTCATATCAGAAAACACTTACCTATCGGAAAAGGTGGTATGATTTTATGTGATGATTATGACGCATATAAATGGTTTCGTTCAGCTCGGTATGAAGGTCGACATATTGCTGACGGAGTATCATATAAAGATGACAAATTTGATATGATAGGATGGAATATGTATATGACACCTGAACAAGCTGCCCGAGGATTAGAATTATTTGAAAGAATTGGTGATAATAATCCTGACCAGGAAAGTAGTGGAACATGTAAAGATTTATCTATATATCCAATATATACTGAAAAGAATTATTATTCATTTGATTATTGGTTTAATAATCCAGAACACGATAGTTGGGACCAGGGGGGAGAAAATTATTATGTAAATACATTTTATGAAAATATTATAATGCAGTTAGATGATATACCAAAAGAGGGAAAAATACTTATTTTGGGAACTCATAATTGTTATTCATTTGATAAATTATGTAAATATTTTGGATATGATAGATGTATAGGTTATGATTTACATAATCCTAATAATCATCCAAATGTAATTATAAAAGACTGTATGGAATTAACTGAAAAAGATAAAATGGACATTGCATTTTGTCATAATGATTTAGGAAATTATGCAACAACTCCAATATTAAAAGAATACGCTCAAAAATGGGCTGCTAAAAATATAATTAAAGGTGGATATATGCTATCAAATAATAATTATAATCGTGCTAAAGTAAATAATATCGAAATAATGAAAGAAAACGGTTTTGAAGTGACACAATTAGTAGATTTACAAGAAAAATATGATTTAGATGACTTAGCTAAAAAAGAATTTGCACGAATAGAAGGATATATGCTATCACAAAAATTTTAAAAGATATTAGAAATCTAATATTTGGAATATTAGAACGTATATCATATGTTTTTAAATTGATAGTGATATTTTATAGTAAATTTGGTTATAATTATAATTATAAATTACTTAAAAAATATATTATATTTGATATAATGAATATAGATATATTTTATGATGGTGTTGATATAAAAAATAATAGTGGTGAAAAAATAAATGGTTTTACAACAAATATTTCATTTTTAAAAACAGCAGGTATCACTGATTATGAAAATTTCATACAAGATTCTTTAAAATATATTAATAATCGTCCAATTTCTTTTCAACTATATGACGATAATGATGTGGATATAGAAAAAACCGCTAAAAAAATTTGTTCATATGGTACAAATTCATCAACTAAAATTATATATAATAGTAATATTTTTGTTAAAATTCCAGTGATTAAAACGACTGGTGAATCAAATTCAAATATTATTAAAAAATTACATAATGAAAAATTAAAAATAAATGTAACTGCAATTTTTACTAAATCACAAGTTGATTCGATAAAGAATTGTTTTAATAAAGAAAATGATGTTATAGTATCAATATTCGCAGGAAGAATAAACGATTCAGGTTTAGATTCAACGGATGTGGTTATGTATGCTCGTAATGTATTCTCACAATATCCTAATGTAAAAATATTATGGGCTGCTTGTAGAACAGTCTATAATATTTTTGAAGCTGAAAGACAAGGTGCTCATATAGTAACTGTACCAGGAAATGTTATTTCACGAATGTCAAGAATTGGCGATAATCCACACGACGCAAGTATCGAACAAGTCAAACAGTTTAGAAAAGATGGTCTGGATGGAAATATTAAATTAAATTAAATTATATTAAAGTATGTTAAATAATAAAATTATTTATATACTAAATAAATACTAAAATAAATCGATACTATTTAACCAATTGATTGCCATTATAATTGCAAATATTCCATGATCATTACTTATTTGTCTTCTAAATTGAACAAATCGGATAAAATATGTAGACATATAAAATATTCCTTTACAAAAAACATTTTTCATATCATTATTATTCATTATTTCCCCATATTTTCTACATATTGATTCATAGTTTTTAAAATCACAATCAAAATATTTATCAATACATTGTATATTATTTATGTCATTATTTATATTATTATTTATAATAACTTTTTCAATATTATTCCATTCTTTATAATTTGATACAATTGATTGAAATATTTTACCTAAATCAAAATAACAACTATCTACATATCTACTTCCATCCATATCAATTAATTTTATATCATCTGTTACTTCATCATATAATACATTTTCTAATGTTAAATCACCATGTATTGGATTTATCCATTCGGTATTAAAATTTTTAATATCTAATCTCTCAAAAATTTTTCGTAATCCATAATATGATTTACCATTTATCGATACTGTTTCATTATTTATTAAATAATTCATTACTTCACATTCACTCTCAAATTGCTTTAATTTTGGATAAATTTTTGTGTTAAAAAATTCTTCTATAAATTTTGTATTATTATTTATTTTTTTATAACAATATACATTTTCTGATAATTCATTTAATAATTTATTTAATACTTTATATTGAATACATTTATCATATTCATCCAACTGTTTATGATTTTCTAAATACTCTAAATCTATATAATAATCAAAATTATTATCATTTTCATTTAATACTTTTGGAACTAAATTTGAATTATAATAATAAAATCGTTTTAAATCTTCACATTGACGTTTTAATTTATCATAATGTTCCATATTTTTTTTATTTTTTATAATATATTTTCTTACAAAATATTGGTCATTTTTTTTCAGTAAATAAGTAGATGTAAAAGAATTACCTTTAAATTTTTTTATAATTTCTATATCATAATTGTCACTTTCATTACATTTTATAGTATCTATTCCTGAATTTCGTAATATATTGTATGTTATTGCTTGTTTTACAAAAGGATTAGAGGGTTTTATATCATTGATTAGATATCGGGGTCCTGAATTAACACCCATAACAATATCATCATATATTATATTTAACTCTTTTAATAATTTTTCAAATGTTGATTTTGTTTTTTTTGGTCTTGCTGTTACTAAGATAATTTTTTTATTGTTTTCTCTCCACTTTTGCAATTGTTCTGTACAATTTCCCAACAATGTATTATCTTCAATAATATCATTTGAATGATTACTATGTTTTAATAATACTCCATCAACATCGCATAGTATTGTTTCAAATTTTCTTCTTTTTTGTATAGTTTCTTTTACCATTTGTGGAGTTCCAAAAAAATATGCTTTTTTAATTGAAACTAAATTAATATTGAAATTTTTGTAATTTTCATTTAAAAAATCAGAAATATTAAAATATTTATCATTTTTGATAAAAATGTCAGTTGATTTAAAATAATAGCAACCAATCATACCATATACACATTCATTTAAGTTTTTCTCTATAACTTCTTTTTCACATATTCTTTTAATATTATCATCTTCTAGTATAATTTTTCCCCAATTTTTATGTTCTTCATATTTAATATTCCATAATGGTATTATAATATCTGGATGTAAATTTATTTTTTCTATTATTGGTTTTATATTTAAAGAATGATCAGAATCACATATGACAATATTTTCCATCTTATTTATAATACTAAATGCTTCTGATACTGTTTGATATGGTCCATTAGTTGTTTTAGGTATTACAATAACATTTATTTTATATTGTAAATCTATAAATAATTTGTTTTTTAAAATATATAATACATTATTATCTTGTTGTTGCTTTTCTGTTACTATAAAATTATAACTATTAATTATATCATCATAATCTATAAAACTATCTAATACATGTTCTATAAATGTTTTATTATCCAATAGCATAAATGGTTTAAATTTATAATTGAATCGTGATGATTCTCCCGCCATAGGTATAATTATATTTAATTTCATTATATTTATTAATTAAACTATTATTTAAGTATTTATTTAATTTATTAATAACTAAATCATATAACTAAACAAATACAAATACAAATATTTACATTGTGTAAAATGTAAAATAATCTTATTTAAAAGTTTATTTATATATTTTATTTATACAAATAATGAATTTGTTAAGTGAATATAAAACAAAAACAATTTTCGTGAATAAATTTTTAAAATATAAAGGTAATGAAAAAATTAAGATTAATTCTGAAAGAGTATTTGCTTCAATACCAATTGAATTTGGTGTAGTTGGAGAATATAAAAATATAAATAAATATGAAAAAATATTAACTGAGTCAGAAAATGGTGAAGATGGGGTATTAGATTATATATTTAAAAAAATAGGAACATTCAATAAATATTATGTAGAATTTGGAGCATGGGATGGAAAAGCTGGCTCAAATTCACATTATTTTAGAGAAAAATTAAATTGGAATGGGTTATTAATGGAAGGAGATATAAAAAAGGTATTATCTATAGATAAAACTGAAAGAGACATAATAAATTTACAACATGAATGGATAACATATGATAATATAAATGATTTATTTATAAAATATAATGTTCCATATAAATTTGATTTATTATCTATAGACATAGATAGTTATGATTATTATGTTTGGAAATTTTTAAATTATGAACCAAATGTTGTAATTGTGGAAACTCATCCTGGATTACCTAATGATGTACCTTTGGGTATAATAAAAGAAAAATCATCGATTATATCAATGGGATATTTTGGAGCAAATTTATTAGCTTTTTATAAATTAGCAAAAAAAAAAGGATATATGTTTATTACAACAGTACGATGGAATGCAATTTTTGTAAAGAAAGAGTTATTTAATAAATTAGAAATGGAAGAAATATCAGAAAATGAATGTATAGATAAATATTTTAAACCAAATAATACCAATATTATGTTGGTGTATTAGAAGAAAATAATTCACAATGGCATTTTGAATATTATGAAGATAATGAAATAGATAATGATGCTGAATATATTTTTGTATTTGAAAACTGTTGGCATTGTGCATTTGCACATTGGATTTATGAGTCAGCATTATTTTTACCATATTTTAATGAATTAAAACAAAAATTAAATAAAAAAATTAAGATATTATTAATTACGAAACCAACGAGAAGTTATAAACAATTGTTTTTAAAATTATTTGATATAAATGAGAATGACTTAATATTATGTAATGAAGAATTAATTAGTAATGATTATGATAATTTATGGATGGGTAGAAAAAATTTTAATTTACCTAAAAATAATGTATGTATTAGTCCAGAAATGATATGTCTTTTAGATGATAATATAAATGTTGAAATTTTTGAAAATAATATTTTTTATTTTCAAAAAATTATATTATCTAATAAAAAAATTACAAATGAAAAAATAAATGATTGGGTTTTTTTTCCTCGAGCAAAAAAAGAAAATTTTAGAAATAATAATTATCCAGATTCATTCTATGAAAATGTATATAGATTACTTAAAAATAAAAATCATATTATATATAATATTGAAGATACTACAGATATTATAGACCAAATAAATATAATACGAAGTGCAAAAAATATAATTTTGGATTATGGTTCAAGTTTTTTGGTAAATGGTTTATTTTGTGAGAATACAAATATTTATTTAACATCAAAATTACAACATACCAATGAAATTGGAAGTAGAACTATACAAAATATCATTAAAAATAAAAATAATATATTTTATGTATAAATACGTTATTATATAATTACTCGGTTAGATGAATATAAATTATTTTCTTAAATATTCTGTTAATGAAAGTAGAAAATATGATAAACTTACTTAAATAATATAATATATATTGTATTATAATATGCATAATTTAAAATATATAATATGCTCTGTATCAAGTGGAATGTGTAATAGATTAATACCATTTATTACAAGTTATAGATTGGCAATGAAGTTAAATATTCCATACTATTTACACTGGGATGATAAATGTAATGATATGGATTATAAATATATTGGTACAACAACAACATATGATGATATGTTTGAAAAAATACATGGTGTCAATTATTTAGATAATAATGAATTATATAAACTTTTATCTGACCAAAACAAAACATTACGAATTGGATATATGCAAAGTGATTTATATAAATATAGTGTATCTGATATATTAAAATATGATGTTATTTATTTTACATATTATACTCATCCTGTATATATAAAAGAAGATAATATTATAATTGAAAACTATAGTTCTATCGATTGGATTATTAATAAATCAACATATCTAAAAGATATACAAAAATATTTTGAATATTTAAAACCAGTCAAAAATATTCAAAATAAAATTGATGAAGTATTATGTATATTTCCTGATTCATATGATAATATAATAGGTTTTCATATAAGACATTGGCCATCAAATTGGGAATGTGACAATAAAAATTTAATTGAAGGTAATATGGAACAAAGAATAAAATTAATGAAAGAAGCAATAGAGAAAAACAATAATATAAAATTTTATATATGTTCTACCAATTTAATAATAATTAAAATGTTAATAAATTTATTTGGTGAAAGAATAATATATTTTAAAAATAGATTTGGAAATAACCAAGAAGATATGTATTATACTAACAATATAAATGAATCTGTGGGTAATATTTATAAAAATTTAAATGGAGTTGTTGATTTATTTTTATTATCTAAATGTAATACAATAATAGGAGATGTTGCTAGTTCATATTCTATTAATTCAACATTATTAAATAAACATTCAACATATATACAAATTAAAAATGAAAAATATTAATTTAAAATTATAAATCTACCCATATCTGATCAGAACCTACAGAAGAAACATATACATATTTTAATTCGTTTAATTTATTCTTAATAATAGATGTAAAATCATGAGTATCACTTTTGACTTCAATATATATTAACTTTGGACGAATTTTTCCAAAACTATTTAAAACATTTAATTCTGAACCTTCAGTATCAATATGGATTAAATCAATATATTCAATGTTTAGTTTATTACAAAATGTATCAATACGAATACATTCTATTTTAAATTTTTTTTTTATAACTAAATCATGTTCTGGGAACGAACCTTTAAAAGATATTAAATCTTTATTAATAGAACCACAAGGAGCATAATTTTTGTTATCAATATCATAAGTTTCATAAAAATCTATAAACCCATCATAATCATTAATAGCATAATTAAATACATTTAAATCATATTGTTCTAGAAATTTAATATTATTAAAACAATTCGGAGATGCTTCAATTGAAAAAACATTTGCATTAGGAAAATAATATTTATAACGAATTCCATCACCTCCATCATATGAACCAAATTCTAAAATATTTGTTATATTATCACCACAATATTTTTTTATAATATCAATATCTAAGAAACTATGCCAAAGATTTCGATTATTCCATGGATTTTTAAAATTTTTTATTAAAATTCTATTTTGGGAAAAAGTAATATCTTCCATTAATATAATGATATTTACTTAATATATTTCTTTAATATATTTTTATATTAAAGATATATGGTATAATAAAATTATGAATAATCCCAATTATATTATTGGGGGGGGAATTGTAGGATTAATATTATTTCACGAATTAAGAAAGAAAAATATAGATGTATATATAATAGAAAGCAATTATAATGAATTAAACACAGGATGTATATCTTCAGAATCTTTGAAACATCTACCATTAGATAGTTATAGAAAACGAGGTTTTGGAGGAACATCACAAATATGGGGGTGTGGATGTACTTTATTTGAAAAATCTGATTTTAATAATTGGCCTATAGATTATGATTCATTTTTACAATATTATAATAAAGCAGCTAATATATTAAATATTGATTTTAGTGATTACGAAAATAAAGATAACTCTATTAAAATATTTAATAAAAAATATATAAGTTGTAATATTAAAGAATCACATAATTTAAATCCTGGTTTAGTTGGTAAAAAATTTGTAGATAATATATTTAAAACAGATAATGAAAGAAAAGAAGTAATTGAACGAACATTAATGAATTATACTTTGGTTAAATTTACCAAAACACATTTAATATTAAAAAATAAAAATAACAATGAATTAAAGTTAAATTATAAAAATTGTATACTATGTTGTGGTGGATTAGAAACACCAAGAATTTTATTGGAAAGCAATATTATAAATATAAATATAGGAAAATATTATTCCCCTCATTTATCAACACATTATGGACGTTGTGTTCTGGATAAAAATATCATTAAAAATAGGTCTTATCATCATAAAAGAGGACTTCAATATCTACTTCATACATATAATAATTTGAAAACACGGATTGTCATAGAAGATTCTTTAGATATAATATGTCAATCTGACCAAATTCCTAATAAAGATAGTGGAATCCAATTAATGAATGATTTAGATAATTTAGGTTGTAAAAAAATTATATTAACTCACAAAGCATTTGATGATGATTTTAAAAGATTAATTAAATGTTACGAAGATTTAGATAAAGATTTAAAAAACAATAATATAGGTTATGTATCACAAATACCAACAATTAATGAACTTAAAGATTTGACTTGTGGTGCTTCACATCATTTGGGTATGACGAGATTTGGTACTGATAAAGAGGATGGTGTAGTAGATAATAATTGCAAAGTTTTTGATACAGATAATATATATATATTAAGCACATCAGTATTTCCTTCTTATTCTCATGCGCAACCTACATTTACATTAATAGGATTAATATATTATTTTCTAGATAAAAATTTAATACATTAAATATTGATTTTTTTAGATAGATATTTTATCTGCTTCCATTCCATAGTATGGTCCATTTTTAAATTCATATGCTAATGTATTATCTTCCAAACATTCATATGTATGTCCACCTTGAAATGTTACAGTACAATCCCCTGAATAAAGAATTTCTTCATGAATAATATTATTATCCAAATCATATAATATTGCTTTTATTTTTCCTCTAATTACTATCCATGACTCATGAGTTCTATCAGTTTTACGATTATTTATTATATGTTTATGTGGTTTAAAAGTTTTTAAATTATTTAATTTCATAGCTCCTATTTGTAAAAATTTATCCTCTGGTGTAATATTATGTCTCTCTTGGACAATATCTTTTTCCTTGGTTATAATATGTAATAGTACATTTGGTTCTATTTTTGAGAATATTTTCATATATATTAAATATACTTAAATACTTTTATATATTAATTATAATGTATGAAAATATTTATAATATATATGATAATTTAAATAAAAATAAAAAATATGAAACGGAAACTACCTTTATATTAAAAAAATGTAATCAAATTAATGGCATATTACCAAAAAATATCCTTGACATTGGATGTGGAACTGGAAGTCATTTAAAATATTTTTCTACATTTGTAGAGTTTGGATTAGGTATAGATATAAGTGAAAAAATGATTGCTGAAGCCATTTCTAAAAACTTATCTAATATTGAATTTAAAGCATGTACTATAGAAAATATTACAGATTATACAAAATTTGATATAATTACATTACTTTTTCAAGTAGTTAATCATATATCGAGTATTGATGATTTAGAAAAAATATTTTATCATATATCAAACAAATCAAATGAAAGAACATTAGTTATATTTGATATTTTTAATATTGTAGCAATGATATTAGATAATCCTAAAAAAGAAAATAGACAAATAGAAAATATGAATATTATAATAGACCCAGAATTTGATGCACTTAATTCTAAATTAATATTAAATTATACCATAAAATCAAAAAATAAAACAACCAAATATATTCTCAATGAAACTTTATGGAATATTCATACTATAAAAAACATACTAACAAAGTATGGTTTTAATACAATAGAAATACTTAATAATTGGACCGAAGAAAAAGCAACTATAAATAGTTATAAAATATTATTTATATGTCAAAAAATTTAATTGTATCTTGATATTTTAGGCAAATTAATATTTTTAAACTTATTACAACAAGCGACTACCAAACCATCATCTGCATATGTTTCATTTATTTCTAGATTTACAAGAATATGATAATTATATTTTACAAGTTTATTTATAATAATATAATTTTGTACGTGTGTTCCAATAAATAAAAAATCAATTTTCTCCTTTATTAAACATTCACAATTGTCTAACATTTCTACTTCTGCGCCCTGTATATCTGTATGTAAAACTTGAACACGGTCTAAATTGTAATAATCAAATATATCATCAAGTGTGATGCCTGTAATATTCAATATTTCTCCATCCCAATCTTTAAATTTATTTGAACGATTGGAACTAATATGTGCATTTATAAATTTACCAGAAAAATTATTAATTTGAAAATTATGTTTACCTATTTTTAATTTATCTATAATAGGTTCAATTAAATAACACGTTGAATCCTTGATTTCTTTTTTAAAAATTAAAGAATAATATGCCCAAAATGAACCTAATTCGATCATTATAGACTTTTCTGGAATATATTTTCTAATAATATCTATAAATATACATTCATCTTGTGGTTCATGATGACCTTTCAATGTTTTAATTATTTGTGTCATCCACTCGGAATGATAACAACCCTGATAAATTAAAACACCATTAAACATTATTTGATAAGGATAATTATTAATTAATTTTATATTTCCAGAATTTTCATTTTTTTTATATATATCACAGTCATTGCATTTAATAGTTTTTAAATATTGTTGGTAAAAATGTGATTTAAATTCGTATTGTTTATACCCACGATTCTTATTTCCTATTTCAGAATCGTATTCTCTTTGACAATATTCTTTAACTTCTTGTGCGGATACATAATTATTAAATTCAAGCATTATATATTTTTATGTATTTTTATGTATTTATATATTTTTATTTTGTTGAAAATATAAATTTATTTTATTAGATATATATTCAATATCGTCATTAGTCAAAGTAGGGTAACTAGGAAGGCAAATTCCTTTTGAATACATTTCAATACTTTTTTTTATATTTTTATTTTCTGAAAGATAACAAGGTTGTAAATGTAGAGGATAAAAGAATGTTCGTGTTTCTATTAAATTATCTTTTAAAAATTTTTCCAACCCATCTTTACTTTCATTAAGAGTAATAATAACTACACGAAAAGGTATATGATTTGACTTTGGAGTAGGTTTAATGATTTGAATATTACTATTGTTATTTAATAATTTTGTATATTTTTTCAATATATCTATTTTTTTAGTTTTAATTATATCAAACTTTTGCAATTGAATTAAACCAATTGAACTCTGAATATCTGTCATTCTAAAATTATATCCAATCTCATCATGTATAAATGTTCCTCTATTAATTCTCCCCTGATTTCTTAGATATAATAATTTTTTATATAAATCCGCATTATTCGTACAAACAAAACCACCTTCACCAGTTGTTATTGTTTTATCAGCAAAAAAAGAAAAAGAACCAATTTCACCAAAAGTTCCGCAATGTTTGTCATTCCATGTAACTCCAATTGCCTGTGCTGCATCTTCTATTATAAAAAGGTTATGTTTTTTTGCAAATTGACAAACTTTATCCATATTACACGCCATACCATAAATGTGTACAGGCATTATAGCTTTTGTTTTTTCATTTATTAATTTTTCACACGAATTTATATCAATCTGTAAATCATCACCAATATCGCAAAAAATAGGAGTTGCACCTACCATTTCAACAGCATTAGCACTAGCTATAAATGTAAAATCTGGAACAATAACCTCATCGCCATTTTTTATATTTAATGATTTAAGACCCAAATATATACCTAAAGTTCCATTAGGTGCTAAAACACCATATTTAACATTCATAAATTTACATAATTTTTTAACAAATTCATCCGATTTGGGTCCTTCAGTAATCCAATTTATATCAAAACATTCTTTAATACTTGCGTACTCATCTTCTCCTATAAATGGTTTGAATTGACAAATTTTCATACTATAAACAATATTATACCATAAACTTTATATATTCGAAAACATATTTATTTTTTTAACTTATTTAAAAATAAATTTAATTTTAATATTAAAATAATGAAAAATAGTAAACACATTAAAGTCTATTTTGCAAAAGCGTGGGGTTTTAATTCAACACAATTATTAAATGAATATAAATGTCAATCACCCAATAACTCTGGAATATGGAATGACTTTATTATTGGTACTGATAATATCGATGAAGCTGATATTTTAATAATACAAGATGTTTGTACTGACGAAGAATTCTTAAAATTTGATAAAACTAAAAGATATTATTTTTCTCGTGAAGCATTAGATAGAATTAGTTATAAAAAATATAAAGATTTGGGGATTATTGATTGTTCTTTCTGGAATAATAATAATAATAGTTATCTATGGACTAAGTGGTTATATAAAAAAAAAATAAATGGTCCATCACCAGGTATTAATAAAACTTATAATGAACTTATAGAATTAAAACCTCCAATAAAAAAAAAGAAAGTATGTTGTATATTATCTAATAAAAAGGATTGTGGAGGACACAAATTACGGGTTGAATTTATGGACGAATTCAGAAAATATTATGATATAGACATATATGGTGATGTATCATATGCAAATAAAACTTTGGTTAATAATGAAAAATTTCCAAGTTTGATAGATTATGAATATTGTATTGCATTTGATAATCAAGATGACATTGAAAAATTTTTTGGTACTCAATTTACTGATTCAATATTATGTTATACCATCCCTATATATTGGGGGGGGTCAAATAATATTTTACATAGTTATTTTCCAAACAAATCATTTGAAACATTTGATGTTAGAAATTTTAAATCTATTCAGAAAATTATAAATATTTTAGAAAAAACAAATTATAATGATAGACTAAATGATATTGTTATAGCAAGAAAACTTATATTAAATAGATATAATGTATGGCCAACTATAGAAATGGAAGTAAAAAAACATTATTTTTAGTTTTTTGAATAAAAATTTAACCAATGTTCTATCATTTCATCCATTAAATTATAGAATGTATATTTAGGAGACCATTTTAGTTTTTCTCGTGCAGGTAAACTATCACCTTTTAAATATTTTAACTCTGTTGGTCTTAAATAAATTTTATTTATAATTACATACTTTTTGTAATCAAGATCTAATTTTTTAAATACATATTCACACATTTCACGAACACTGTGAGATTCACCTGTGGATATTATCCAATCATCCATTTTTTCATAATTTAATATTTTATGCATTGCTATAACATAATCTTTTGAATGCCCCCAATCACGATAAGAATCTATATTTCCTAATTCAAGATTACTTTGAAGACCAAATTTAATTCTTACAGCTGCTTTAACAACTTTATTAGTCACAAAATTTGAACCTCTGCGTGGTGATTCATGATTAAATAATATACCATTACAAATATTCATATTATATGAAGTTCTATATATTTTAGATATATTATATGAATATAATTTTGAACATCCATATGGACTAACTGGGATCATTGGGGTAGTTATTCGTTGATAATTATCATTATCTATTGAATTACCAAACATTTCCGATGATGATGCTTGATAAATTCTAACATCAGGTAAAATACTTTTACATATTTCTAATAAATTTAACATACCAATAGAATTTGTCATAGTAGTATAAATGGGAATATCAAAACTTATTCTAACATGACTTTGTGCTGCTAAGTTATAAATTTCATCTGGTTTCACTTCTATTATTATTTGTTGTAATGAAGAAATATCCAATAAATCTCCATATATAGTTATTATTTGATCTGCAATATGGGAAATCCTACTTTCTTGATGTTCACATACTGAATTTCTTCTAACCACACCATAAACTTTATATTTCAAAGAAAGAAGATATTCTGCTAAATAACTTCCATCTTGACCATTTATACCAATAATTAAAGCAACTTTCATTTATAAATTTATATATAAAGTTTGTGTTTATATATAAATTTATAAATTTACAAATGAAAATTGTTGTGGACCAAAAAATATTAATTTGTAATCTAAGATATGTTAAATCGTGTGATCATATATACTCATATACTGATTGGTTAGATAATGGAAAAGAATGTAAAATTATTGTAAACAATAATTTTCTAAAAGATATCCAAAACGATAATAGAAATATTATTACAATTTATTATAAATTAGATTATAATACATTACTAGATTTTTTTGAAAAGTGTAAACATATTAATAAAAGTATTATAGTAATAAGTGGATGTTCTGACCATCCAATAACAAAAAATATTTTTACAACCAAACCAAATAATATTAAAAAATGGTATGGTGAAAATGTAAATTATATTGATAATAATTTAATCCCATTACCAGGTGGGACATTATCAGGAACATGGATTGGAAATAATAAGTTTGATGCAGAACTTTATAATCATGAAGATTTTAAATTAGTAAAAATCAATGAATTACCACCAAAAATTATAAATCTTGCATTTATGTGTTTTAGTAACAATAATCCACATAGAAATAATGTATATAACTATTTTGATAGTAAAAATTGGGTTTCAAATTTATGTAGTCATAAAACTGGTAAATATTTAAATGATAATATATTTATGGATATGGTATATAATCATCATTTTGTTATTTCTCCATTTGGTAATGGTATAGATTGTGGTCGAACATGGATGGCACTTCAACTTGGTTCAATACCTATTATGCCTTACCATATATGCTTTGAAGATTGGGCGAAAAATTTACCTATTATTCTTTATCATGATATAAATGAAATTACAGAAACATATTTAGTACAAAAACTTTATGAATTTAAACATAAAAAATATAATTATGATTATCTAAAAACTAGTTATTGGAAAAATAGATGGGATAATGATAAATTAAATTTTAATCAATCAATTTAATATCTTTAATGTCTTTAGGTTCATTTCTATTTTCTTTCATTCTTTTTATCACTTCTAACGATGCAAATTTAAATCCATTAAAATAAAAGTGATACTTTGGGTTATATATTATTTCATCTTTATGAATATGATAATACGACAACCATTTCCCTTTATGCACTCCTACATTTTCTAACCCTAATTCATTATCTTCTTTGTGTAAATAATCTATATCTTTCGCTTGTCTTAAATTAAACATTTCCATAATTAAACTTGATGTTAAACAATAATCTTCACATAAATCATTTCGTAATGAATTATTGTTTAATGTGTTCATTGATTTTAGTTTATCAAAATAATTTGTTAATAATAGTTTTGTACTATTTGTGATATCATTTGTACCTTTATTTAAAAAATCAATTGAATTTTCATTTAAAAGAGCACAAGAAATTCGGAACGTATCATTTGGTGAATCACTTAAATGCAATGAATGTTTTCCTATACCAAATATTCCTCTACATTTTTCTTTTAACTCGATACACTTTGATAAATCATTTATATGTATTAATAAAAATACAGTATAACACGATTGTTGTGAAACACATCTTTGTGCCTTTCCTCCAGGTGAAAATCCACTTGGAAAAGAACCACCAATCCATTCCTCGTGTCTATAAATTTCTTTTATTAAATTACTTACACCATTTTTATTTAAATCTATAGTTTTTTGATAATATATATAACCATAATTATTAATAATATTCATTACTTCGTTTAATTTATTATAATAATATGCAATAGGATATATTATCATAGTTCTAATATTTGGATTGTGTTTTACATATTCAAGAGCGATTGGATCAGTATATATTCTATCTAATGATGGATTTATAGTTCTATTTAGAAAGAAATTATAATTATAATTAGGATTTCCATTTTCATTTTTTTGAATTATTGAAGGGGTTATTTTATAATAATATGATATCATTAATCGATGTGTTCCATTTATAATTATGTTATTATTTCCTATTGGTATAGGAAAATTTTCATCATAACCTATATTTTTCATATTATCTATCAAATTATTAAAACTATTTATAAAATCATCTATATTTTTTTTTGGTTTCTGGTCTGGAAGATTTATATCAGGTAATTCATAACAATTATTAAATGTTATTAAATGTTTATGATATAATTCAACAAAAAATTTTGAATTTATTTTTTTTTCTCTAAATTTGATATATAAATATTTATACATTAAATCAAATCTTTGGGGACATAACATTTTATTTATAATAAAACAAACTTTATATTAAATTATATAAAGTATATTATTTTTAATTAATAATTTTCAAAAATTGCAATCATTGGGTAAATATGTATTCCAATTAAATTTTTATTTATTCCTCTGCTATTGAATTTATTTAAATCAAGATATTTAATAATAGTATTAAGAAAGTTATCAAACTCAACACGATAATTTTTTAAATCATCATTGGGTTTATTGTATTTCATACCATGCCACGCTTTTCGTAAATCTACTTTATTATTACCCCATTCCTCGTATGAATTTGCCAAATCCTCTATAATATAAAAACCATTTTTGTTTATACATGGATATAAATATTCAAAAGTTTTAATTTGATGTCTTGTTATATGACTACCATCATCTAGTAATATGTCAATTGTATTGTTAAATTTTTCGACCAATGACTGAAGAAAAGTATCATCATTTTGATCACCTATAATAATTTCAATCCTATCTTCTTTTATACTATTACAGTTAGGATCAATATCTATACCATAAATAATAGCATTTGGAAAATATTCTTTCCATACTCTTAATGAATTACCATCTTTAACACCAATTTCTACAAATGTTTTAACTTCAAAACGTTTTGGACCAATATAACGTTGATATATATCAAAATAATTTAAACCTTTATACATATGATTATTGTCAACTTTATCTGTTCCATATTTTCTACCTAAAAAACTTAAAATCCCAGTATTATAATTTGATAATTCTGATAAAACCATAAATATAAATATATATAATCTTTATATAAGTTTATAAAAAACTCGTAACATAATTAATATCGGATTTATTATATGGTTTTGGTATATGAAAATCAACTAATAAATCTTTTAATAGACAATATTTAATTGTATCAACTGGATAATATCGCCATAATCTAGAATAATTATTGTTATTATAAAAACTTGAAGTTTCTATAACATGAATATGTTTATTTAAAATTATTAATGAATTTGTTTTTCTATTCCATTCTT
>Ga0209667_1000923_pt1 | contig 22916 bp, 17 predicted proteins | sample SaaInlV_165m_DNA_2_FD_184682 | JGI IMG/M metagenome (GOLD analysis project Ga0209667, IMG submission 184682) | Marine microbial communities from expanding oxygen minimum zones in the Saanich Inlet - Saanich Inlet SI037_S3LV_125m_DNA (SPAdes)... | ecosystem: Environmental > Aquatic > Marine >... | reverse complement strand
CGCCGCCGCCTTTTGGACTCTTTCATCTTGCTCTATTTTGGCACGACCTAATTGCTCTCGCAGGGCTTGAGATGTCTCTCGAAGTTGACGAATTTCATTTTGCGAAGATGAAGCAGCCGTTTGCAGAGCTTCGTCTTTATCGACACCAGCTCTGTCTAACTCTTCACGAAGTTTTTGCAGGTTGACTTTCAATTGGCGATTTTCTCCCGCCGCCGAAGCCATCGCCTTTTGAATATTCTCTTGTTCTTTGGATTTTGTCCGCTCGAGTTGCTCTCGTAATGTGTTGACCGTCTCCCGCAGTTGGCGACATTCTTCTCGTTCAGTTGCCGCTAGTTTCTGTCGTTCTTCGTCAAATTCTACACGACTACGCTCAAATTGATCTCGCAACTCCAGAGCAGTAACCTTGAGTTGGTCGATTTCACGTCGAGAATCCATATTTGCTTGTTGCAAACATTCTTCACGAAAAACCTCGGACTTTTCCAATTCATCTCGAAAAGCCAGAATCGTTTGCTTGAGAAAACGATTCTCCTTTGCCGACAAATCTGCGTTGGATTCAATCTCCGACATCAGCAATTGGGTTTGCCTTGGAATAAAAGCATGGGGTAAGAGATTTATAACTAGAACTTTCCGTCAAGCTTGTAAACATTAACATTGACTCATAAGTTTAGGGTTGCTTTCACATCATGTTTTTTCAGAACTTTATATTAAGAGTTCCATTCCCTAGTTTCACGCCCAATGAAAATTCTTGATAGCACTCTCTATGCTTGCATCATGTCGGTGCTTGTTTTCTTTCTTGTTTCTTGTGGAGGAGATCATGCTGATGGCAATCACTCTGGTTCAGGGCCTAACGATGACTCTCATGCACCCAAGTCTCAGGAAAATCTGCTCACCATGCTGGAAGAGACGAACTCTCCTAGTGGTGAGACCAGTGTCCATGCACCTACTTCCGACAAGCACGCAACCGTTAAATCAGTCGGGCATACTACATCGAATTCCCCAGACGACTTGGAAGCTCTTCTAGGAGGAGACTCTCCAGTGGCAGGCGAACCCGCTCATGGAGCAGAAAGTAACAATCACGAGCAACATGTTGAGCCAGATGTCACTCTCGCACATTCGGGAATATCTGTAGATTTAGATCCTTCCCCCGATCAGGATCTTGAAGATTTGCTTTCTAAGCTCAACAACAGCAAAGTGGCCCTTGAAGGGCAAATTGACACTCTGAAGAAAATGGTCGAGCAACGGGATGACACCATCAACAGTCTCAAGCTTATTAACCAGCAATTACGCAACGAATTGAACCGTGTTAGGAACACGAGTCCTGGAGCATCAGGGAACCTGCCAATCAATGGTGAATTGCAAGTCTTACGCGATGATCTACTCAAATTGAAAAATACCTTTACACTAAAAGTGAAAGAACTTGATGAACTTCGTGAATATAACAAAGAACTACTTAACAGGCTCGACAATTTAGGACCAACGGTTACTAAAACCATCGTTTTCCCGCAGGTTTCCGATAGGCCTTCTGCCAAAGAGTCAAAAAATGTTACTACTTCTGACAACAGTTTCGAAAAATTGCTACCCGAACTGCCAGTAGTTGCACTCCGCGAAAGTTCAGGTAAAGGAGTGATGACGCCAAGGCCAACGGGATCTCTCGAATTCGATGCCGTAGTTACTGCCGCTAACGGCAAAATCAAAGAAGCCTTCTACACTGAATTTTTTATTGCGAAGTACGATTTACGAGAAATTCTGGAAAAGGCTGGAATTAATCTAGATAATCCCAAATACAAGAATATTACATCGCATGCAGAACTGTGGGCTCAAAGTCGAAAATATCCTTTTCGTTACCCTGACCTCCAAAAGGATATACGAAAGGCTCTGCTTGACTCCATTGATGATGAGAACAGTTCAGGTCGCCGCATCCGCACAGATATAGACGGGAACTCGGACGAAATCCGTAGTCTTGCTGCTGGCAGTTACTACATCATAGGCACCGCTTCGCTTGGGCAGGTTGGGGTAACTTGGTCGGTACCCGTCAAGGTGAAATCCGGGCGTAACAAGGTTTCTCTTACGATTGCAAATGCATCTTGGAGTCTCTAATCATCGTATTGTTGCTGGCCCTTGCCTTATGAAATTAGGTGTTGCGCACTCTGTCGAAACCCCCTCTAATTTCTAACAATCTTCTCTCTAGCCTACTTTGGGGCTCAACCCTTCTAATTAATTTGCCATGTCTGCTGAACAATCATCCGACCAAGACAAACTACGCCTGACTACACAGCAAAAGATCGGTATACTCTGCTCCTTTGCCAAAGACAAAGTGGTAGAGCAAATTCAGTGCGTCTGGTTCATTATTCTTTATCTCGTCGTCTTTCAGTTGCTTGTACTCGGTTTGCCTATCGTGTATTCGTTAATGATAGCGGTTGGAATAGGCATCGTTATCATCGGACTTGCTTTTTTCATGGAGGGGCTTCGTTTAGGACTTATGCCCCTCGGGGAGACGCTTGGCTCAACTCTTCCACGGAAAAAGATTTTTGGAATTCCATGCCTACCAGCGAGTTTGGCTTTCGGTTTTGTCCTCGGGGCCTTTGCCACTTTTGCTGAACCTGCTATCGGTGTTTTGCGAGCAGCTGGTTCTGGCGTGGATCCGACCCTCGCTCCGTTGTTGTGGACCATTCTCAATACTGGAGCTGCAAACTTAGTAAATTCCGTAGGGGCAGGCGTAGGAATTGCCGTTCTACTTGGTGTGCTTCGCTTTTACAAAGGCTGGTCTCTCAAGCCTTTCATTTATGTTGGCGTTATTGTTCTTTCCACATTTACATTGTACTTTCAGTTTTCAGATGCACGACTCCAGCATGTACTCGGGTTGGCTTGGGATTGCGGGGCAGTAACAACCGGACCAGTCACTGTTCCACTCGTGCTCGCGCTGGGAATAGGCGTTTGCCGAATTGTTTCTACGGGCGGTTCGAGCAACACGGGGTTCGGTGTTGTAACGCTTGCTTCACTCTTTCCGATTTTAGCCGTTCTCTGCTATGCGACCTTCCTTTTCAATGGGGACAATTATTATTACGCTACCGAATCTAAAGCCGATTGGCATAAAAACGCTGGGCAATATGGTACAAACTATGATCCTGACCTGCAGCGGTTCGGTGACATTGTAGCCAAGAGAAGAATAGCATCTGCAGGCGGTGCTTCCGAGAGTGATATGGCCAGCTCTCTTTCTAAAGAAGATTTAGCTGTCGTCCAAGCAGCATTGGATGATACTGGCAAACTGCCGGCAGGTTATTCTCTCCAAACACAGATTGCCGGAGTCGCCCTCAACGCCGATGCCATTGATAAGGATGACAATAATTCTCGTTCCATTGTTCAGCCAACGAGCACCAACTCTATAATCGTTAGGGACGGCGTATCCACTCCAGATGAAGTATGGGATCCAGGAACTGAAATTATGGCGGCCTTGACTAATAACTTTGATTTCTTTCCAAACACATTCAAGCCCGATGAAGACACCAATGGAAATGGCAAGTTAGATCCAGGTGAAGATATTTACAAATTCACCGATGGAGTAATTACTTACAACAAACCAGGAGAAGTAAACCCCAACCCAGTATTAAACGGGCCAGACCAAGATCGCGGTGCTATAGAAGGTGCGCTTTGGGCAATTGTTCCACTATGCTCCATTTTATTGCTCGTCCTTGTTGTTGGTCTCAGGCAACCCCCAAAGCACTACGACGAATTATTTATTGGAATCATATGTGCGGTTATAGGAATGGGTCTCTTTAATCTAGGTATAGCACTCGGTTTAACCCCTTTGGGAGAGCAATTAGGTGGTAATGTTGTATCAAGTTTCGCCGCTATTGAACCTTGGGCTGCGGAAGGCTTTGTTGATCCGATGTTCGCCTCTTCCAATTTGGGTAAGGCTTTGGCGATACTCTTTGGCTTTATTCTTGGCTACGGAGCAACTTTGGCGGAACCGGCGCTCAACGCGCTTGGTGCCACCGTAGAAAAAATCACAGTCGGGGCTTTTAAGAAAAGCCTTCTCATGCAGACCGTCGCAACTGGAGTGGCCATCGGCATCTCCACAGGTGTGGCTAAGATCGCCTTTAATCTCGATCTCTGGTACTTGCTTATTCCTCCCTATACAATATTGATGTTCATCACATACCTATCGAGCGAAGATTTCGTTAATTTCGGTTGGGACAGTGCAGGCGTCACCACTGGTCCGATTACAGTCCCACTTGTCCTCGCTATGGGCTTGGGCATCGGCTCCAAGACTGGTGCCATAGATGGCTTTGGGGTGCTTGCTCTAGCCTCCATAGGGCCAATCATCACCGTTCTCACTGTTGGTCTTATTGTTGGAAGAAAACCTAAGACGGATGAAGATGAAACACTAACCGTAACGGAGGCCGTTTAAGATGAGTAACTACACCCAAAGCGAAAATTTCTCCCTTCTCTCTCTTATCCTTCCCAAAGAGTCCGTCGTAACTGTCTCTGAAGCCATCGGCCAGGCAGGTGCATCGGGTATCTTCGAGGTAACCGCCCGCGGTTCGGTATTAAACGAGGGTGGTTTTCTCCAACGGATGTTCCCGCCCCCTGCGCCAGAGCAACACCTTATGCAAACGCTTGTTCCCAACGACAAGGTTGATGCGGTTACTGATGCAGCGGTACAGGCCGGTAACCTTAATCGCGTTGGAGCAGGGGCAGTTTTTGTCATCGACTGCAACGACGCTCGCCACACTGAAAAGTTTCCCGCTCCATCATCATCGGTTGAGAATTCCAACGGTTCTTCAGGTACTTACACTGCCGATCTCGAAGCCATTTGCTGCATTTGTGAAATAGGCATAGCTGACGACATTGCAAAAGCTGCCCTTCAAAATGGTGCTCCCGGTCCTACTGTGACATTTGGAGAGGGTGGTGGAGTGCGTGACAAAATTCCTCTTCTGCGAATCACAAAAGGTCCAGAAAAAGAATTCGTTTGGTGTGTAGTAGATAAAAATGAAGCTGACGAGATTTTTGCTGATATGGCTCGTGCCGGTCACATATCAGAGCCAGGTCGCGGCTTCATGTACTCCATACCTGTAAGTTCAGGCATAGTAAATGTTTCGAGTGTCGCATCCACAGCTGCCCATGGAGCCAATATGGAGCAAGTCATAGCTGCCATAGATGAAATCAAGGGTGGCAAAGATTGGCGCGCAACCTCTGCTGAAGCTTCCAAAAGTAAGGCATTCAAGACTAATCCGCTAAAAGACTTAGTCGGCCTTTACTGCATCGTTCCACGGGATAATTATTCAGATGTTTACGACGCGATCCTTGAGGCAGGAGCTCCTGGCGTTAGCACAAACTTTGGCGTAATGATCGATGCCGATGCAGGAGACGCTGACCAAGCTCAAAACGAAGAATGGGCTTTGGTCTACACTTCTCTCGGTCCTGCCAATGTTGACAATGTGCGAGAATCAGTAGCGAAAAAGATCGATGAAATCGGTCTTGATCGTGCGGCCTTTTATACTCTTCCAATACCGAGAGCCCTCACTTATTTGGGTGGCTAAGACTTTGAATCAAAGATATTTATAGGCATTTCCCGACTAAGGGTTTGCCATTAATAATCATTGCTCATCCTCGGCACCTCTTGTGGCAAGTTTACTAGAAATATATTATAAGGTTGTTTGCAAACTGGTTCTTGAGTCGCACGCAACCACACTACTAAACAAGATTTATATTATTGATCCGCGTTCGGGTCAGAACACTTAGGTCCCTTAAGTGGATCTTTTTGACCGATTATCTGAGGATGTTGGTCTGCTTGTTCGTTTAACTCTATCCATTCCTGCAGTTCTTCCGGAACGTCCATGTCAGGGAAAATGGCTTCCACTGGACATTCATCCATGCATGCATTGCAATCAATACAGGTCTCAGGGTTGATGTAAAGACGGTCGGGTAATTCGTGAAAAGCATCAACGGGACAAACGGATACGCAACTAGTGAAGACGCAATCCACGCATTTTTCGGTAACTATATATGTCATGTTAGAATAATAGAACTAGCTGGGTTGGAATTGGGGAGGGGGGACTCAATAGGTTATCCCCTGTTTATGTCTTCGCTTATATGAACAAGTTGAACAGCGTACACTAAAAAAACCTGACAGGTTTACCTTCGCTATTCTCTAATGCCTTGGCGGCATGCTCCTCGTCCGAACAAGGTGCGTTAGTTGGTGCTGCGGGATCGGCGTCATTAGGACTGACAAGGTTGTTGCCTATCAAGTAATTCTCAACTTCTTCTCCGCTCACATCGGCAAGCATAACCCCATCTACTTCAACGCACGGGGATAGTGGTTGTCCAGACTTCTCAACCATTTTGGCATAAATGTCCGGGTTGTTCACGATGTCGAGATCGTTGTACTCTAGGTCGTACTTGCCCATAATGGCTCGGACTCCCATACTCCACCCACATTGGGGTTTTAGGTAAGCATTAATTTCCATAGCTATAATAGTATTTCAAATTACTTGCGGAAGTCCTTACCTAATAGCATTTTTTGAGAAATGGCAAATATAAGAATAAGTTTTTTCAGAACACGATATGTTTACAATTTCGCTAGGGTCCTAAAGCTTAATTGGTGGCTTTGCTTTAATGCATTAGCTGTTGACACTGTTTTGATCGCAATCTTCTGGCAGTCTTTAGTAGCTGAAGTGTTCGACATAGAACTAGAGCATTGCCATCGCATACTGTTAGGGGTAGCCGTCTGGCTAGGATATGTGGCCGACCGAGTAATGGACGGATTCGAAATTACCAGTCGCGTTTGCTCATTCCGACATTCCATCGCATTTCGTTATCGTGAAATTCTATTGTTTGTATGGATTTTTGTCTTAATTATCGCTGTTTGTTTTGCTTTTTACGCTCTACCTTTCATAAAGCTGTACAAGTGCTTTTTCTTAGCAATTTTATGTGTATTTAACTCTGTCATTAATGCATTTGATAAATTCGATAAATTCCTAATCCCAAAGGAGTTACGCACCGCGTTACTTTTTGCTAGCGGTGTGTTTCTTTTCGTCGAACTTGGGTTGCCTACTTTTACGATATGGCTATGGGTTGCATTCCTCTTATTCGCTTCCCTATGTTTTGCTAACTGCTGTTATATAGCAAGCTGGGACCGAACAGTGGACATAAACCAAGGTCAAAGCTCTCTGATTTTAAGATGTAATCTTTTATTAGGCCCTGTTCGTTTAATATCGATATTAATGGGTTTCTGCTGTATACTTTTAACCTTCTTTCTCACTGAGAATCTATCTCTGTTCTTTCTCGCCATCGGATTGGCAGCACTCTCCCTTCCTTTGATCGATATCTTGATAAACGGATCGGAAAACAAAAGATTACTTGCCGACTTTGGGTTGCTCCTTTCGGCGGGGTGCGTGCTTCTATAAATAATATGGCAAGTCAGGTTTCATTTTGTCGCTTTGCACGAGTATACAACCTCCTTGAAAAATTAGTGTTCAGGGAGGCTCTAGAGAAAACTAGATTTGCTTGCCTGGACTCTATTTCCCGATCCGAAAAGATTCTCTTACTCGGAGAAGGCGATGGTCGGTTTTTGGAAAAGCTCACAAAAGTAAACCCGAATTGTAGTGTGACCGTGTTTGACAACAGTCCCACCATGTTGGCTTTAGCCAAGACCAGAGTTTCCAGTACGTTTCAAGGAGAGGTTCACTTTTATAAAGAAGATGCAACCAATTTCCCGTTCTCTTTCGAAATGTTTGACGCTGTAGTCACGCATTTCTTTTTAGATTGTTTTACCGAGGAAACTTTATCCGCCTTGTTGGAGAAATTAAGTTCAACTTTGCGTTCTGGCGGCAAATGGCTAATAGCGGACTTTGTTGAACCTTCCCCGAATACCCTTCACTCCATTCCTCAATTTCTTTGCCTCCGAATACTTTATGTTTTTTTTAGATTAACATGCGGTATCGAGGCTCGCAGCGTAATTTCACCTCACAAAATATTAAGGACACTCGGATTGCATGAGTCCCGCAGCATTAGTTTTTCCAAAGGCTTCCTCACGAGCTTAGTTTTTATCAAGCAAGCTTGAGCTTTTCCATTGGCAGTTTCTTCAGAGGATTCGTAGGCTTGAAATTACCTTGACCAAATGAGGCCTAAGCCCACTATCTTGTGAGCCATTTGTTTAACGGGAAGCAAGCCATTAAACCAACAGCTTTTTTCTCGGACAATTACTCCCATTTTCCTCTTCTATTTTGAATGATTTCCAAAACTAAAAATTTCAATTCACCAGCAGCTCAAGGGCTTTACGATCCAAAGTACGAACGAGAAAATTGCGGTATCGGTCTCATCGTGGATATGAAGGGGCGTCGTTCTCATAATATTGTTCGAGGGGCACTCGAAATTTGCCAAAACCTTGATCATCGTGGTGGTTGTGGTTGTGATCCGATTACCGGGGACGGAGCTGGCATATTTCTTCAACTTCCTCACAAGTTCTTCTTAAGTATTTGTCCCAAGGACAGCGAATTTGATATTCCCGATGAAGGTGACTACGGGGTGGGTTTTGCTTATTTGTCAAAAAATGAATCTTTTCGGCGCTCCCAAGTGGACGCCGTCGAGCAAATCTCGAGTGACTTGGGCATGGAGATGCTGGGATGGCGCGAGGTACCTGTGAATAGTGATATTCTAGGGAAGGCATCCTCTGCTTGCGAACCCTACATGAGTCAATTTTTTGTGAAGCGCGGGAAAGATGTTGAGCGTGGCCTTCACTTTGAGCGCAAACTTTACATTTTGCGACGAATCGCCAGCCATCGTCTACGCTACTCTCAGGACGAGCTTCCCGAAACATTCCACATAGCGTCTCTTTCTGCTCGCACTATGACCTACAAGGGCATGCTTACGACGGAACAATTGGACCAGTACTTTCCAGATTTGAGTCATCCCGACATGGAGTCGGCACTTGCCCTCACTCACTCTCGATTTTCTACGAATACTTTCCCCAATTGGTTGCGAGCCCAACCTTTCCGTTACCTTTGCCACAATGGCGAAATCAATACTGTTCGCGGCAATGAAAACTGGCTTCACGCAAGACAAATGCAGTTTGCCGCAGACGCCTTTGGCGACGATCTGAAAAAGCTCCTGCCCGTAATACGTGAAGATGGCTCGGACTCACAAAAATTCGATAATTGCTTGGAATTCCTCATCCTCTCAGGTCGCAGTTTGGCACACGCCATGATGATGATGATCCCGGAACCTTGGGAACGTCACCAAGACATGCCCGAGTTCAAGCGGGAATTCTATGAATTCCACTCCTGCCTCATGGAACCTTGGGATGGACCTGCATCCATTGCCTTCTCCGATGGTGTTCAAATAGGGGCGGTTCTAGACCGCAACGGCTTACGCCCTTCACGTTATTACGTCACGGCGGACGATAAAGTCATTCTTTCCTCTGAAGTTGGAGTCTTGTCCTCTGTGGAACAAAAGGACATCGTCAAGAAAGGCCGTCTCGAGCCAGGTCGCATGTTTCTTGTTGATATGGAAGCTGGTCGCATCATCGAAGATTCTGAAATTAAGGAAGAAGTGGCAAAATTTTCTCCCTACGGAAAATGGCTTAAAGAAAATCTTATTGATTCGAAGGATTTGCCGATTCCGACAATTGACAGGCAAGATGATTTCACCACTTTGCTTACCCGTCAAAAGGCCTTTGGATATACTTTTGAAGACATGCGATTCCTAATCGGTCCTAGTGCCGAGTCGGGGAAGCAACCGCTTGGCTCGATGGGGAACGATGCTCCGTTAGCCGTACTTTCCGACAAGTCGCAAAATCTCTACAACTACTTCAAGCAACTTTTTGCTCAGGTCACGAACCCTCCAATCGACCCGATTCGAGAGGAGCTTGTAACGGGAACTGTAAGTTTCGTCGGTTCGGAAGGTGATCTCACGCTCCCGAACCAAGATAGTTGTCGAATGATCAAATTCGATACACCTTTAGTTAATGATGTCGTTGTTGATCAATTGCGCGAAATTGATGCCGGCGGGTTTGGTTCCGCCACAATTCCAATTACCTTCGAGCCACAATTTCAGAGTGAAGGTTCAGATTTGGAAAAAGCTTTGGAGCAAGTATTTTCAGCCAGTGATTCAGCCATCAATCAAGGGGCTAACCTATTGATTTTATCTGATCGTGAAGTCGGGCCTAAAAAAGCTGCTATTCCAGCATTATTGGCTGTTTCCGGTCTTCATCAGCACCTGATCGGGAATGGGAAACGAACAAAAGTTTCAATTATTCTGGAATCAGGCGAACCCCGTGAAGTTCATCATTTTGCCCTGTTGCTCGGCTATGGCGTAGACCTAATTAATCCCTATCTAGCCCTTGAGACTGTACGCCACCTTATTTCGGAGGGTGATATCGAACTCGACCCGGCGAAAGCCGTATCAAATTTCCTTAAGGCAAATACCAATGGCGTCGTAAAGACCATGTCTAAAATGGGGATATCGACAGTAGCCTCTTATCGAGGTGCCCAGATCTTTGAAGCTATTGGGCTGAACAAAGAAATCGTCGACAAATACTTCACGAACACCGCATCTCGGGTTGAAGGAATTGGGATGGATTTAATTGCCGAGGATGCTCGCTCATTTCATTCTAACGCCTTTGCTCCGCGTCCGGATGAAAAGTCCGCACCACTTGATCCCGGCGGAATCTACCAGTGGCGGGCTAACGGTGAGCGGCACCTTTTCAACCCAGTTACGATACACAAGCTTCAACAAGCTACCCGACAGGGCGACTTTGCAGTTTTCAAAGAATATTCCAATGCCATCAACGACCAGTCCAGAGAGACTTTTACGTTGCGTGGGTTGATGGAATTTAAGTTCGAGGAGTCCAAGGCCATAGCAATAGACGAGGTTGAACCAGCTAGCGAAATTGTAAAAAGATTCAAGACGGGGGCAATGTCTTACGGTTCAATATCAAAGGAAGCACACGAAACTTTAGCCGTAGCCATGAACCGGCTTGGGGGAAAGTCCAACACTGGAGAGGGCGGCGAAGATAAGGATCGCTTCATTGCCGACGAAAATGGCGATAGTCGTCGTTCGGCAATCAAACAGGTGGCTAGCGGTCGCTTTGGAGTTACTAGTTTCTATCTTGTCAACTCGGACGAGATTCAAATTAAAATCGTACAAGGTGCAAAACCCGGAGAAGGCGGAGAACTGCCTGGCCACAAGGTTTTGCCCCCTATTGCCAAGACTCGTGGCACCACCCCGGGCGTTGGCCTAATTTCACCGCCACCACACCACGACATTTATTCCATTGAGGATTTAGCTGAACTCATCCATGACCTCAAGAATTCCAATCACAAATCCCGAATCAATGTAAAATTGGTCTCGGCTGCAGGGGTTGGGACTATCGCGGCGGGTGTAGCCAAGGCCAAGGCAGACGTCATTCTTGTTTCAGGATACGATGGCGGGACCGGAGCTTCCCCCCGCTCATCCATTCAACACGCTGGTGCACCATGGGAACTGGGACTTGCAGAAACGAACCAGACATTGCTTCTCAATGATCTTCGAAGTCGGGTTATCTTGGAAACCGATGGTCAGCTAAAAACTGGTCGCGATGTTGCCATCGCATGCTTGCTAGGAGCCGAAGAATTCGGCTTTGCAACTGCCCCTCTCATTACCTTGGGCTGCTTAATGATGCGGGTTTGCCATAAGAATACTTGCCCCGTTGGGGTAGCCACTCAGAATCCGTTGCTGCGAGAAAAGTTTCGTGGCGGAGCCGAGGCGGTTGTCCACTTCATGAATTTTGTCGCTGAGGAAATTCGTGAAATAATGGCAAAGCTCGGTTTCCGTTCGATAAACGAAATGGTCGGTCAAGTCGATAAACTGCAGATGCAGGAGATACCTGCCGACGCAAAGCACAAAGGTCTTGATTATTCGAAAATACTATACAAGCCAGCGATTAGTCCCGAAGTCGGAACATACTGTCAAATCAAGCAAGATCATCTTTTGGAGATGGCTCTCGACAATCGAGAGATCCTCGGCCGTTCAAGTCCTGCATTGGAAAGTGGAACCCCTGTTGAAATCAATCTGCCCGTAGTGAATACCGATCGCGTTGTCGGAACCCTCACAGGAGCAGAAGTTTCTCGTCGTTATGGCGACAACGGTTTGCCTGAGGATACCATAAATATAAACCTCACAGGATCAGCCGGTCAAAGCCTTGCGGCATTTTGCCCCAAAGGTATGACCTTTACCGTTTCCGGCGATACCAACGATTACTGCGGGAAGGGACTTTCGGGAGCCAAGGTTATCGTAAAGCCCACCGACGATTCTCCATTCATCGCTAATGAAAACATCATTACCGGAAATGTTTGCTTTTATGGAGCCACCAGTGGCGAAGCGTACATTGCCGGAGTGGCCGGCGAAAGATTCTGTGTCCGTAACTCGGGTGTAGATGCAGTCGTCGAAGGTCTTGGCGACCACGGTTGTGAATACATGACAGGTGGTCGAGTAATCTGCCTCGGGCGAACTGGTCGTAACTTTGGCGCAGGAATGTCTGGCGGAGTTGCATACATTCTCGATACAGAAGGTGATTTCGTAAATAAGCGGCTGAACCATGAGATGGTGAAAGTTTATCCGCTGATGGAATGCGATGATGATGAAATCGCTGCCGTCCGTGCCCGCATCGAAAATCATGTCGACTACACGGCCTCCTTACACGGCCAAGCAATCCTCTCCGATTGGAATTCCTTCCTCGACAAGTTTCTCAAGGTCTTGCCAGAAGACTTTGAACGTGTCCTTAACGCCATGAAGCGGGCAGAGGACCGCGGACTCGAAGGCGACGATGCTGTGCAAGCCGCGTTCGAAGAAAACGTCGCTGCCGGGCACTAATTCGAGGCCCCGAACTCCGTTCATTCAACTTAAGTTTTTTCATTTCATGGGTAAAGCCACTGGATTCATAGAATACGAACGCCGACCGATACCCGACCGGCCTCCTCTCGAACGCATCAAGGACTGGGCCGAAATCCACGAACCTTTCGATGAAGATAAGGTCGTTACTCAAGGGGCTCGCTGTATGGACTGCGGAACGCCTTATTGCCACACGGGTATAATGCTCAGCAATATGGCCAGTGGATGTCCCATAAACAACCTAATCCCCGAGTGGAACGACCTCGTTTACAAGGGCAAATGGCGAGAGGCCCTTGACCGTCTTCACAAAACGAACAATTTTCCAGAATTCACGGGGCGAGTCTGTCCTGCTCCTTGTGAAGGATCCTGCGTACTGGGTGTGATCGAACCTCCCGTTGCCATCAAGAGCATCGAGTGCGCCATCATCGATAAAGGCTTCGAGGAAGGCTGGCTGACTCCCTGTCCACCCAAAACTCGAACTAGAAAAAAAGTAGCGGTTGTCGGATCCGGTCCCGCTGGTTTGGCTGCAGCCGATCAACTCAATAAGGCCGGGCACGCGGTCACCGTCTTCGAACGTGACGACCGAATTGGCGGACTCTTGATGTACGGTATTCCAAACATGAAGCTCGAAAAATCTATCGTTCAGCGACGAGTGGATCTCATGACTGCAGAAGGCATTGACTTCAAGACCTCCATAGAAATCGGTAAGAATCTTCCTGCCAAGCAACTTACAGATGAATTTGACGCCGTCGTGCTGTGCTGTGGCGCAACCCAACCTCGCGATCTTGCAGTCGAAGGTCGGAATCTCGATGGCGTCCACTTTGCGATGCAGTTTCTTACACGCAATACGCAAGGTCTCCTAGAGGCGAAGGATGCGACTTCTTTTGAGAACGCAGCCAAAGGCAAGGACATCGTTGTCATTGGCGGCGGCGATACTGGGACCGACTGCGTGGGAACCTCCATGCGTCACGGTTGCAACAGCATCTCGCAGTTGGAAATCATGCCCAAGCCACCAGTCGAACGTGATGCAGGAAACCCATGGCCCGAATGGCCTAAAGTGTACGCTCTCGACTATGGCCAAGAAGAAGCGAAGGCAGTTTTCGGGCAGGATCCTCGGCAATATCTTGTTTCTACCAAAAAGTTTCTTGGCGATGACGATGGTGCTCTCCGCGGAATCCTGATCTGCGATATTCAATGGAAGGAAGAAAACGGTCGCTTTTCTCCTCAGGAAGTTCAGGGCAGTGAACGTGAAATCCCTGCCCAGCTCGCCTTTCTTGCTATGGGTTTTCTGGGTCCCGAAGACTCCATTGCCGAGGAACTCGATCTTGAGCGCGACAATCGCTCCAATGTGCGGGCGGATTATGGTAAATTTGAAACGAGCGTGGAAGGTGTATTTGCCGCAGGTGATATGCGCCGTGGACAATCACTTGTAGTTTGGGCCATCAACGAGGGACGTGCAGTGGCAAGAGAATGTGACCGATACCTCATGGGTGAAACTTCGCTTCCCTGAACAATTATAGGTCATGCAGGTTGTATGTCTTGACCTCGAAGGAGTGCTTGTTCCCGAAATCTGGATAGCATTTGCCGAAAAAGTTGGGGTAGAAGCTCTTAAGCGTACCACTCGAGACGAACCGGATTACGACGTACTTATGCGTTACCGGTTAGATATTCTGGCCGAGCATGGTTTCACTCTGAACCAGATTCAAGAGGTGATTGAGACTTTAAGGCCTTTGCAGGGTGCACTCGAATTTCTCGACAAACTTCGCTCGACCCACGAGCTTGTCATTCTCTCGGACACTTTTCGTGAATTTGCTAACCCTCTCATGAAACAGCTTGGATATCCCACGCTTTTTTGCCATGAACTCAAAGTAGATGAAGACGGAACCATCTCCGATTACTGCCTTCGGATGGCCGACCACAAGAGGAAGACCGTACAATATCTACAAAAGCTTAACTTCGAAGTTATTGCCGGCGGCGACAGCTACAACGACCTCGGTATGCTTAAGACCGCCGAGCACTGCATTTTCTTTCGTCCTCCTCACTCTCTTGCCGCGGACTATCCAGAAGTTCCAATTGCTAAAGAACACCACGAACTTCTAAGCCTCATTGAAGACTGTTCGTCATGATCACTATTATTATTGGGACCAATCGCACCGGAAGTGTTTCTGCTCAAGTCGCCGCCTTTGTCGCCAAAGTCTATGACGAACTTGGTATCAATAACCGTGTTCTGGACATTGCCGATCTACCACCCGAAACTTTTTCGCCGAACGCATATGTCGAAAAACCTCCTCGCGTCGTCGAGTTTACGGAGCAGATTCTTGCATCGTCCGGTCTTTTTGTAATTACCCCCGAATACAATGGAAGCATGTCCGGAGCGCTTAAGCTTTTCATCGACATGCTACCTTTTCCCGAAAGCTTTGAAGATCGTCCCGTCAGCTACATCGGGATTTCAGCTGGACAGTTCGGTGGCCTTCGCCCTGTCGAGCACTTGCAACAAGTATTTGGCTATCGCAACGCCCTAAACTTTCCTCGCCGCGTTTTTATCCCTGGCGTTGGTTCGGTCATGAAGCAATCGGGTGGATTAGAGGCAAGTGATTATGGAAAGCGAATTCGTGAACAAGCCAAGGGTTTCGCTGAATTCTGTAAAGCCCTTGGCAAACTATAATGTTTATCCTTTCACTCCCCCTTCAAAAAGACAAAATCTACGGATATGTCACAGTCACCTGCTGAAGATCGATATTCTCAACGCGGTGTTTCCTCGTCGAAGGCCGAGGTTCATGCAGTGGTGGACAAATTGGATCATGGTCTCTTCCCGGGGGCATTTTGCAAGGTTACCGAAGATTCGCTAACAGGAAATCCCGATTCTTGCTGCGTCATACATTCGGACGGCGCCGGCACAAAATCCATTCTTGGATACCTTCACTATCGTGAAACAGGTGATCCCGGTGTCTTTCGAGGCATTGCCCAAGACAGCATCGTCATGAATGTCGATGATCTCGCCTGCATAGGCGTCACGGAAAACATTATTATTTCGAGTACCGTAAACCGTAACGCCCGCAATTTCCCAGGGGACGCTCTCGCCGCTCTGATTGAGGGGACCGAAGAGTTTTTGGCAATGCTGCGGTCACTGGGCGTGGAAATCATCAGCGGGGGGGGCGAGACTGCAGATGTCGGAGATCTTACTGGAACCGTTGCCGTCGATTCCTGTGCTGTAGCTGTTATGCCTAGGTCTCAGGTATTGGATAACGCAAACATCCATCCGGGCTTAGCCATTGTAGGATTGTCCTCAACCGGGCAATCCACTTACGAGAATGTTGATAACAGTGGCATAGGAAGCAATGGATTGACTAGCGCTCGACACGAAATGCTCTCTTCTCACTATCGAGAGACATATCCTGAGACTGTGGATCCCCATACTCCAACTGATCTCGCTTACTGTGGCCCGTACCGTATGAATGATCCTCTTCCCGATTCATCTCTTACGGTGGGGCAAGCTCTCTTGAGCCCTACGCGAACCTACTTGCCCGTGGTCAAGGTCTTACTTGCCGAGATGCGACCCGCCATTTCCGGTCTCGTCCATTGCTCGGGAGGTGGCCAGACAAAATGCCTACGCTTCGGCTCCGGTGTCAAGCACGTGAAGGACAACCTCTTTTCCATACCATCTCTCTTCCGCGAAATTCAACGGGCTTCCGGCACCACCGATCGCGAAATGCATCGCGTCTATAACCTCGGTCACCGTTTCGAGGTTTTCTGTGAACCAAAGGCAGCCGACGACGTTATCGCCGTTGCCAATGGCTTAGGCATTGAAGCAAAAGTCGTGGGACATACCGAACCCACGGAACGTGAGGACGGAGCCAACCAACTCGTCATTCGTCGCGGTGAGACTGAACTCGCTTACGCCTTGGGCGATTAATCGTCAAATAATGAGTCTCGAGTGCCCCCATGCAATATTTGCTTCCCGTTGGCCGGGAGCCAAACCTCAACATGCCATGGTTTGCGGTTCGGGATGGGGTGCTGTCGGCGAATCCTTTTCTGTTCTTGGAACAATACCTTACGGTGAAATTCCCAGCTTGGGAGCTTCCACCGTAGAAGGTCACGCGGGACAGTTGCTGCTCGCCGAAGTCGAGGGAACGGAAATCCTTATTTTTCAAGGCCGTCGCCACTTCTATGAAGGTGAGGGATGGGAACCTGTCGTTGCTCCTGTCCGTATCGCCAAAAGCCTTGGCGTTAAAACACTGCTTCTAACCAATGCCGCGGGTGGCATCAACAAAGCCTTTGCACCCAGCGATCTCATGGTCGTGACCGATCATATTAACCTGATGCCGGGCAATCCTCTTATAGGTCCTCACGACCCATTTTTCGGTCCTCGTTTCCCCGACCAGACTCAGGTCTACGATTCTTCCCTTCGCGAAAAACTCCTCGCAGCCGGCAAGGAAGCAGACTCGCCTCCGCAACAAGGCGTTTATCTTGCTCTCTCGGGACCCGCCTTTGAAACTCCTGCCGAAATTCGTGCTTTAGGCAAGCTTGGTGCAGATGCCGTGGGCATGTCTACCGTACCCGAAGCCATGGTGGCAAACGCTGCCGGCCTCCGCGTGGCAGCGCTTTCCTGCATCAGCAATCTGGCCGCTGGCATCTCTGGCCAACCCCTCTCGCACGAGGAGGTGAACGATACCGCTCAAGCTGCTATGCCCCGAATGAGGCAGTTAGTGACAGCTTACTTTAAGAAAATCTGTGAGGAAAATTAGTTTTCTTTTTCCTTCTCTGTCTAATCCTCCAATTTCGGCGAGGGTGCAGGAATTTCGTCAGGAATCGCTTCCGGTACTAAAGCTGCCTTTTCGCTCTCGAAGTAATCAACGCCCGCCTTGATTGTCTTCAAGGGAATGCTTACGTCGGTTGAAAATCTTCCATCGTCCACGCTGAGGGAACCCGTAATCGGAGCAAGTTCGAGTTTCTCGATCGCTTGCGAAAACTTTTGGTTCGATTCATCGTCCAGAAGACCGCCCATACTTCCAATAATGAGCTTAATGTATTTCTTTACGTCCATGCTCCAACGAGCCGATTGTCCCGGTTGCAGCGGTAGTGACTCCGCCAAACTGTTTTTCACTCCGTTTCCTCCCTTGACGACTTGTATGAGAGAGCCCAATTGCGTTTCGTCCATGGCCATGATGTAATGATCATTTGTCACGGCGTACAAATAGGTCATATTGGAATAAGGTAATTCCGTGGGGAAAAGTGACGCGTTTGCTTCTCCCATATCCATCTTCATCGAATACCGATAGGTGGGTACTCCTTCGACCGGTTCGCTTTCAGTATGCTCAAGTCCGTACTTTATGCCCATTTCCTCGATGACATCAATCTGTTCGAAGATCCCGTCTATGAAGTCTTGGGATAATTTCAAGCTTTCGGAGAACAGTTTTCCGAACTCTTCGGGAGACGCCTTGGTTGTACCAATTTGCACGATATTCATGGCGTTGGATTCTGCTGAAACGTCGTAACTCATAGCCACTTGTCCGCCGTAGAGCTTGGACATTTCCGCCATCATTTCTTTGTATTGAATTAGAATTGCCTTCAACTCACCCTCAATGACAGGGGAAAACCTATCGATGACATGATTAACGTAGGCTATAAAACCAGACATTTCGTAATTAAGCACCGCATCCAGAAAACCACCGGACTCGACGTATTTCGCAACAGAAGGATTCCCGCCGTTTGCTTTGGACGAAAACATGGTCGACAAGGATGTGCCGCCTTTGGCTGACATGGCGAAACGGGCAACAATTTCCTCGGTCGATAGAAACAGGTTGAACTTGGCGGCATCAAGGGAAGCTACCTCGTCTAGGATAACGTGGATCAGTTTTGCCAGGTTTGCCTGAGTCTCCTCGTCAAACGGACTCATGGTGAGACCACCTTCGACAGTTCCCTTGATTTTTGGCATTTCTTGCCAAATGGGTTGAAAAAGAATGCCTACCTCTAAGTCTCCTTGGGGATATTGTTCGGCAACGTTGAGCAGGGGAGACCAGTCTTTAACTTGCGAGAACAATTCGGGAGCCCTAGTAGCGAGCGTCCAACCATCGTGATCGGCTAAAGTAAGGTCAAGGGTTTCGGCCTGTTTGCGTACGGGACTGTCCTCGCTCAATTTTACGGCAAAAACGAATGTGGGGTCGTCGCCCCCGAGCTCATCGAAAAGAAATAAGGTCATGGATGCATTCGCATCGATGGAGGCGAGACTCAAGTCACCCAAGGCCATGCCGGCCAATGCAGGAAGCATGGCGATTTGCGGATCAGGCTTTACCGCTTGTGCCACGGCAACGGCCTTCTGTAAGAGTTTTGGCAACGCAATGGTCTTCAGATACGCGAAAGGTTGCGTTTCAGCACCCGCAAGTTCAATAGCCGGCGCAAGAGGCGGAAGCTTGGGCGTGGTGGCAACATTAGTCGTAGAAGTTTCGACGTCAGCTGAACTGTTGGCATCATTGACTGGAGCGGAGGATTCGCCACCGCAGCCGGAAAAGAAGAAGGGGGCTACAAGACCGAGAAGGAGGGGGAAGTTTTTCATGTGGGATTTGACTGGTTTTTTTTAAAACAGAACCAACAATTATGGGATGTAATTGATGGAAGGTCAAAGAAAACGATCGGCAGCAGCAGGGTCGGGTAGGGAGCATGAATCCATCTTGCCGAACCAACGGTATCGATTGCCGGCTATCCATTTGTAGATTAGGTCGCGAATCGGTCGCGGAATAAGGAGGAAAACATTCGCTGCAGACCAAGGGAATCCCAAATGCCTACAAGCTTTTAGGAAAGCAGTGGAATCGAGGTAAAAGTTTTCACCTTCAACGAAGACTACGCTAGAGAGATAGTCATTGGGCAAACCAAACTTTTCAAGAATGCGCCGACCGGATTCGGATTGCAAGGAGGCAAATCTAAGGTGTCGCTCTGAGTCGCGTTTTATGAAGAAGCGAACGGCACCATGACATAAGTTGCAAACCCCATCGAACAGAATTACTAAATGCTGCACTTGCTCCCGATTTGGTCTCATTGAACTAATGAATGAACTTGGTTGTAGGCGTTGTCCAATCGATTTCTAACGAAGTGTCTTGCTTCTAACTCTTCTAAACGCAACCTGTCATAACTTTATAACAAGGCGATATGGATCATCATCAATTAGAGGAGGGCACTCAGCTGGCTCTTGACTACACAAAGCTCCAGAAAGTTGCAGAATGTGACGAAGGTCTTGTTCCTGCAGTGGCGCAAGACGCAGATACTGGAGAGGTTCTGATTGTAGGCTATGCCAATGAACTTGCTCTAAAGACTACCATCGATCAAGGAATGGCAACCTTTTGGAGTACAAGCCGCAATGAGCTCTGGATCAAGGGTAAGACATCGGGCGATTACTTGGAAGTCGTGGAGGTTTGCGTAAATTGCGAGCAAAATTCACTCTTGTACAGAGTTCGCTCCAAAGGAGCCGGTGCTTGCCATACCAAGGGAACGAACGGTAGTGCTAGATCGGGTTGTTACTATCGTGTTCTGCGGGATGGCTCGCTTTCTTTTCGCGAAGGCATGGAATAACGGTCAGACTTACTTTTTCCCAAGTAGGTGGCTTTCCAAGAACTTTCGAACACGGTTGTCAACTTCGGCGCCTCCTATCCCGTGGCCCATCCCTTCCATGCCAAGGAATTCACTTTTTACGCCGGCTTTCAGTAGAGCCGAATGAAAAATTTCCGCTTGGTTGAAAGGTACCAATGGATCATCGGTTCCATGTACGATTAAGATTGGGGCGTCGTCCATGGTTACATAGGTGATGGGGGAGGCGTTATTGGCCGACTTTTTGTTTTCCTGAATGGCACCACCTATAAGTTGGCTTTCTGGGGAATTAGGCGAGTCATGATCGATTCTACTTGGGAACTTCCCCATCGAGAGGAGATGGCTAGGACCGCAAAAGTCGACCACACAGTTCACGCGACTATTCTGATCAAAATGTTTGCCGAGTTTGCCTTCTAGGCTTTCAACGCCTCCGCTAACTCCCATTATAGCCACAAGATGTCCACCTGCTGAGTTTCCCCAAACAGCTAAACGGTTGGCATCAATCCCATATTTCTTCGAATTTCCCTTCAGCCAACGGATAGCGGCTTTGCAGTCGTGAATCTGACTCGGCCAGATGGCTTCTCCGCTTAACCGATAATTAATAGAAGCGGCGGCAAAGGAACCGGTTTTCAAATAAGGCGCTAATTTGCCGATTGCAGTCTCCTTGCTGCCGCTTTTCCAGCCTCCTCCGTGAATGTAGACGATAATGGGCAACATACGATCATTATTGCGAATTTTGGGAAAAAAGAGATCGAGTGTCTGACGCGGATTGTTGGTGCCTGCATAAGATAGGTTTCGTAAAGCTTGGACGTCATTAGGCAGTTGCCTTGGCTTCCTTGACTCTCGCGAGCGTTGGAGAAAGTTTTCGTGCTCTTCCAGCGATATGCGTCCGTCGTGATTGCGGTCTACTCGCTTAAAATTGTGCTTGGCGTTTTGGGGTAATTCCCCAATGGAAAGTTTGCCGTCTTTGTCCCTGTCCCATTGCTCGAAGATTTGCTTGGGCGTTCTTGCACTCAAGCAAAAAGCCACTAATACGAGGAGATTGATGGCGGATTTCATTCTAAATTTGACTGCCTTTATTTGAGATGCATGTGCCTCTCTTAGAATTCTAAGTTGCTGTCTTTATAATAAATTAACAAATCAACTATTTAAATTCAGTTTGCAATATGTACGGTATTCCAAATTTTGGTAACGATTTCGTCGCCACCAGCTGTTTCCACGTCAATGTTGATTTCCATTTGGTGGGCAGGCCCAATAGTCGGGACTTCCAAAAAAACGGTTTTGCCTCCCGGTAGAAGCTTAGCCGTCTTTACTTCGTAGCTTTTCTTGTCTTGTTCGCCTGAGCCATAACCTTGTGTCCAGCGAATATTAGTTGAGCGAATGGCGTAACTGGTAGTGTCTTCCGCCAATTCCTTATCCAGCTTCGAGGTAAAACCTATTTCCACGCCATTGAGTTTAATTCGCAGGGCGTTTGGCATAGCGACTTTCGCACCCGTATAGCGTACGCGATCGAAGCCTCCTGGTTTTCCAGCATTGGTTTGCCAGCCTTTTAGTCCTGCGACGTAAAGCTGTCCATCCGAGGGGTTGAAGCGTGCTCGCATGCAACTCGAGGTGAAGCGAAGGGGGAATTTCACGACACCACCTTGCATCTGGCCACCCTTATTTTCCTTCAATACCAAATACAGAGCGCTGCGCCCGTACGACATGTGGAGCAATTCCTTGTCGAAAGGTCCCCACCGGTCGCTCGTTACCCAGACTTGTCCACCTCCGGAGTTGTCGACTCCCTTTGGAAGCCAGGTCAAGGGTTTTGGGGCTTCCGATGGATCAAGGTGTTGTGGGCGGCCGTTGGATCGTTCACGCACTGTGGGAGTCGTCTTGAATTTTTTATAATCTTCCGCCACGTCGACCACGCCATGAAAACTTCCGGGGGTGATCCAATTGATGGGGGAGCGTGGCACGAAGGTTCCTTCATTGTCACCACTGGTTACTTGACCATCCGGACTGACACCCATCCCATTAGGGGCTCTCAGACCAGTGGCATACCGTTCAAGTCGACTTCCGTCCTTGGAGACCTTTATGATCGAGCCATGATGCCGCCCGAGGCGCTCAAAGCTTCGTCCACCTGAACGAACCGGGCTGCCGAAGGCGAAATAAAAGTTACCCGCCTTGTCAGTGTGCAGATCAAAACAGAAGGCGTGGAAACCACTTGTCAAGTCCCAGTCGTTGTTAAAGTTTTCATAGAAATCCGCCTCGTCGTCACCGTTCAAGTCGTGAAAGCGGGTTATTTGGTCATCGGCCACTGTATAGATAACATCATCAACTATCTTTAGACCCAGAGGTTCGTGTAGCCCTGCTGCAAAACGCTTCCATTCCAAGTTTTCAAGCTTCTCGTCTATGTTTCGAACTATCCAAACATCTCCGTCCCAAGTCGAAACTGCTGCAGTTCGGCCATCCTTAAAGAAATCAAATCC
>Ga0209667_1000920_pt1 | contig 23008 bp, 14 predicted proteins | sample SaaInlV_165m_DNA_2_FD_184682 | JGI IMG/M metagenome (GOLD analysis project Ga0209667, IMG submission 184682) | Marine microbial communities from expanding oxygen minimum zones in the Saanich Inlet - Saanich Inlet SI037_S3LV_125m_DNA (SPAdes)... | ecosystem: Environmental > Aquatic > Marine >... | reverse complement strand
TCCGTTTGGCCTTTTTCGTTCGTGACCCCCATCTTTTTGGTCGAGGCGGATGCCTCCACGCCGCGTCCTACCACGGCGATGGATGGGGAATCCGGATAGCCCGCACCGGCCTCTAAAACTATGATGGTACCCACTCCATCCACATAGGCTTTGGCCGTGGCATTTGCCTCTGCGTAATCTTCCCAGAGACTTTGGCGATTAATGGTGACCAACGGGGGGAAATCCGGGTGATGACCATTGCCGCCACGAGCACCCGACACTTTGCGGGTACGAATTTTTTTCACCCCTGTCGGCGCAAGGAGAGACTTTGCATATGGCTTGTAAACGATCCTGTATGGTGTGAAAATTGAGCCATTGTCCTCAAGATATTCGACATAGGAACGAGTAAGGTTGCTTTCGTAAGAGTCAAAAATTCCGCCATCGAGAACAACTTCCGGGTTTTGCTCGTAGCCAGAGCCCGGATCTTCCACTCTGGGAGAGAAAATGAGCCTCAACTCCACCTTGGCGGGCTCGCTGTCCGGGGCGGAATAAAAAGTGATTGGATAACCTTTCGCGGACGGCTCGTACTCAAAGCGATGAATCTCCCCTCGTCGAAACTCTAGACGAGGCGACCTTTGGCCATCGATAAAGAATTTCGTGGTGTCCGCCAGGCCGGCCGGTATCCGAGAAGATAAAAGGTCGCCCGATACGGTAACCACGTGCTGAATGATCGGGGCCTTTTGCAGGACGACCCTCGCCCCCTGCACGGGTCCGGTGGTGGACTCGACCACACCCTCGATGCGCGAAATGCCGGCTTGCTCGGGTTCGCCCACGGCAAGAACTACGGTTTGCGAGGATACGCCACCCTTCATGTCGGAAACCACGGCACGAAGGTTATGGTTCCCCACGGAGTCGAAAGTCTTAATTATCGTTGGCTGGTTTAGGTAGGCGTCGCCAATAAGAGGTCTCTCGTCGTGATACCAAGAGAAAGCATATCGCGAAAGGTTGGCGTCCCCGGACAATATGACCGTGAATTCGACTCCCTGATTTACCTCCGGGCGAAGGTTACTTGTCTGCAAGGAGAACAATGGGGCGGAAGCGTTACCATCTGCAACCGTTCCGACGTTCAAGGCGACTTCCAAATATTCCATGGGAGAATTTCCTCCGCGTGAGATGGGAGTAATGTGCACGTCGCTATCGTAGTCCGAATAAGTCTGCCCTAGCATTAAGGAACCATCGGTAAAGTCATCCGGCGTGTTGCGGGTGAGATCCAGCAAAACGTTGTCGGCGCCATCGGCGTTTATCAAGTTCAGCCCGTTTTTTGTTGCGGATTGCCTGTAAGAAACGAGATAGGACCAGTAAGGAGCTTTCGAGGAGGCATGCAAACGAATGGCTCGTAATCCCTTGGCGGAAGACGGTGAACGATCTCGCAATTCGGCTTTGACCGGTGTTTGACCCGCAAATACCTGAATCCAAGCAGAATCAAGCAAGAGAGATTTGTTTTGATCGTCAAGCAACTCGATTCTCGGCTCTTCCGAAAAACCGATACCAGGACTCGTAATCGTCAACTCGTAACTGCGCTTGGACCCAGTAGCCGTAGCGGTTACTTCCGTGCCTGGCCCGCCAATGGAGACGGTAATGCTTCCGGAAGGAAAATCTTTCGGCAAGTCAATGTTAGCCGGCACCGCTACTGTATAGGACCCCAGCCGCAATGGATAAGGTGCGGAGCCGTAATCGTGTCGGTAGACCCGAAAAACATTTTGTCGAGTGGCGTTCGGTTCACGCCATATGCTTGCCGCAATATCTGCTCCGGAAGCGAGAAAGGTCGCGTCTGCTCCTGAAGCATTCCCTTCCTCGTAACCAAACTGAGCAACGATTTTGGCTGCAACAGTAAGATCGGCTCCGATACCTCCCGTGCCCATGACGGAATATGGATTGCCGTAATCGATCACTCCGCCTTCGTCGCTAATTGCCTTCTCGCCAACGGACTCGTATCGATTGGCATGCTGAAACCCAAAATTATGCCCAAGCTCGTGGGCCGCGACACCTGCTTCCCAGCTTGACGCCGTGACATGTGAACCCGGGGCGCCCACCTTGCCCAAACCGCCAGAACCGCATGTGGTGATCGAGATCCATGAGACCGCAGTCCTGCCGACCTTGGCCGTAAGCGTAGCGTTGGGGTCGTCATTTTTGTTTTCATGCTCTCCCTCGACCGTAACCGTGGGAACGGCAGTATAATCTCTTCCAGTATCAGTGACCAAAACCGATGCTATGCTGCCATTCGAATCAAGAAACGCCTCGGCTTTTGCGCCGCTTCCACCGCCGCCTTCTATTCGAACAAGGGGAGGGTAAAGGTAGCCACCTCCACTTGCACTCACCTCTATACCAGTCACTCCCTTGAAGGCGGGTCCATCGAAATCCCAATCCTCGGGGCTCACTTGAGCGGCGATGGTCTTGGGAAGATCAATATCGACTTCGCAAGCCTCCACGATCTCGTCGTCCCCGAACATCGTGTGCTTCGACCATTTCCGTGTCGGCATGGTCACGGTTCCAGTGATTACATAGTCGAGGTTGAGTTTGTAATCGGAATTTCTTTGGTAAAATTCTCGTACTTTTTCCATTACTTGACGCACTTGAAGTCCAGTAACAGGCTCGAAAGCATCTTGCTGCTTGTCGGGATTTATTATGTTGCCATCCTCGTCAACCACAGGCTTGGAAGATCCGGCATATTCCACGCCCTCATCCTGATAACGAGCTCGGATGACCAACACTTTTCGGTTGTCGGAAATGGGAACGTCACTAGCATCGGGCTGGTCGCCCAAATCCATTTCTATTACATAAGGCAGGTGGAAGGTATGGTTAAGGTCCCGCCACACTCCGCCAGCATTCCAGTCCATAACGGCAAAGTCCTCCGCCTCAGCAAGCACGGGGTTCGTTGCGTTGTCATTTTCGCCAACCGCCCAATTGGAATAGCCGGCAAAAGTGGAGCCGTCGAGCCAAGTCCAGTTTCCTTCGGTGGCATTCAAATCGAAATATTCGGTGGAGTTCGTATCTTTGTTGAAAGAACTCCCTTTCGAGATATTTCCAGTAGTATTGATGTGATCGGTCCCCCCTATCCAGGCATATGGCACGGTTCCGTTGTACTCGGGAAACAAACCCATGACATTGGCATCTTCCAAAAGTTTGCGGACATCCTCGTTTTCATGAGCGGAACCGATGCAAACCAACCGTCCACCACTGTTCTCCGCATTAGCCTTGGCCGTCTCCCAATCAGCAGGAGCGATGACCACCTTGTACTTGAGGTCAATGATCGTACTCGAGCCCGAACTGCCGGCGATGACCGGATAACGCACACGATTGCGGCCGGCTCGGCGCTCGGCTTCGCGAACTCGGCGCTCAAAGGCAAAAACACCTTCTTCACGAGGAAATTCATAGATTGCATCGGCGATTTCCACTGCGACCGAACCTTCGATTTCACGGCCTCGAAGTTCGGTTTCTCCTAAACGGCGGACGGGATTCTCGTCCACCGCTACAATATCGCCGACAGCAATGCCCCGAATGGCGAGACCCTTCATCGTGGGAAGTTTGTAGCGCTTGCCGTAAAGGGATGCCTTCAGGCGACGACCATCAGGAAGAATGACAGTGTGCCTTATGAAGCCGCCCAAGTGACTTGGGTCCAGACAGAAATGAACAGCTTCTACATCCGCATATGTATTAACCCAACTGCCCAAAAAGGGAAGAATGGCCTCTGGAAGACCATGCCTATCGACCTGAGGAACAGCCAAGGACAAGGCGGCCTCGGGATCGGTACGGATCAAGTGAGCAAGAACCTCTTGGCGCTCTTTCGCCAATACAATCCCCCTCGCGACTTCGGCCCTACCCGCCTTGCGAGCAGCAACCCATTCACCAAAACGCTTGAAGGCCGGATCAGCTTTTGTCGCGATAATTCGAGATGGAGAACACCATTCGAGATATTCAGTAGGACGATCATCGGATAAAGTCACTTTCCCGGGAACCAGCAAAGTCTTGGTCGAGAGATTACGGTCGTCCTGTTTTTTGGTGATGTTAATATTTTCGGGCAGGCGCGAGAGCAAAAAGAAAACCGTTCCGATAATACCAGCGACCGAAAGCATCCACACTGCACCGCGGAACAATAATTTGACTTTGGCAGTCCTTTTGCGGGTGGAAGACATTTTTATCCGGAATAAACTCAGTTTTCTTTTCGTCGACCTTGCTTACAATCTGGAATATATTGCAATGCCAACAGGTTCACGGAGCTCCCCCTAATTCACCCTTGAATTCTCTTCTTATGGTTCCAGTTGGCGTCATAATAACAGGATCTTTGAAAATGGACTGCGGGCTGATGTTTTGGATAACTTCTCGTACGGGCGAGCCGCCTCTACTTACAATACTTGCCGAGACGAAAATAAGCAAATTTCGCTTTTGATAACTTTCCGCCTGTGACTGAAACAGTTTTCCGATTAGGGGAATGTTTCCCAGCACCGGAATTTTGTCATTTACGGTCTTTACCTCTTCGCGAGTAAGACCACCAATAATGACAGTTGCACCATCAAAGATGGTTACGGTTGTGTTCACCTTTCGGACTGAGAATATTGGCATGAGAATGCCAGAAGGCGATGTTACGATACCCATGCCGGAAAAAGACGCCACGGAAGAAATCTGCGAGCCTCCGTATTCTATAAAACCATCGAATTCAGTTACTTTTGGATTTAACTCCAATGCAATTGAATTGTATTTCTCAATCCTTGGGGTGACGTCAAGGACAACCCCGACTTCACGAAATCCAGGTTGCTCATCGTCGGGCGCAACTGTATCAAATTGAGGGAGTGCCGGCTGCGGGAATTGCACACCACCGCCTTGTTGGCCTCCTCCTCCGCCTTGTTGCTGGAGTTGCCAGTCGGTGGGATAAATAAATTCCTGAGCAATGGTAATGCTTGCCGGTTGTCCATCCATGACCGTAACCCGTGGGGCGCTTAGCAAATCCGTACCTTGTTTTCTTTTTAGAGCGTTAACCAAAAGCGTTGCCTCCCTCATACCCAAAATGGAGCCCGTCCAATCAACCAATGAATCTACCCCTGCGCCAATTCCTATGTTTCCCGGCATCATTGGAATGGGTTGACCAAATTGCTTATTAGCCTCGGGATTTTGGTCATACGTTATTTGAATGTTCCTTTCCACTCCACTGGGAGAGTGCGCCAAGGCCAATGTTCTGGTGTTCCCTTTGAAGTTTTTGTCGTATCTCATCAAGGGCTTACCATTTGAATCAATTGTTGGCATCCCCGTAGCGGTATCAAAGATGGGTCGAGAATTTCCCCAGCGCATGTTCCAATCAAAGCTTATTTCATCCAAAACACCTTCTTGCACCTCGAGAAACTTTGTCTCAATTTCAACTTGTCGGCTAGAGTCTTGGTCCAATCGCTCGAGAATGCGCTCGATCAAATCCAAAAATCGCCGCTCGTGAGTAACGATCATTTGGAAGCCGTCAAATACGAACTTATGACCTCTGGCGTCTTCAAATGGTATGCCCGCCTGTTCGAGAAAACCGCGAATTTTGGCTCCGACATCATCAGCACCTCCGCCGGCACCCCCACCGCCTGGAGGCGCAAAGGGATCGGCACCACCACCACCACCACCAGCACCTGCACCTCCGGTCATTCTTTGTATCGTACCTTGAGAAACTTCGTAAAATTCCGTTTCCAACCCGATCGGTCGGCCACCTCCGGCACCTGATTTCGAGAGAACAACTGCATCGTTTCTTACGTCGAAACTCCAGCCGACCATTTCCGAGATGAAGCTGATCATTTGATCCAGAGCCATTCCGTTTAAAGTGATGGTAACATTAGGAGGAGCCTCACCCGCAACCTGCAAAACAACGATGTTTACGCCTTTTTTCGTTGGGTCAGGTTCGGCAAAGTCAAATTGCTTGGCAAGTCTTTGCAGTTCCGCCGCCACTTCCGGTAAGGGAGATTCGAAAAACTGAACCGCCGGAATATTAATTGTCTTTAGTTTTTCCAATAAATTGTTTCCTGTTTCCTGGACGGGTTTAACATCGTCGATTTGTCGCTCGAAAACCTTTGGCCTCTCCCATTCCCGATTAATTTCCTCAAGCATGGACTCCCGTGTTTGAAGATAACCGAGATAGCTTTCCTCTTGGCGGATTTTGGCAATGCGACGAAGCATCTGCTTGGCTTCATAATTGTCTGAATAGCGGGCTTCGACAAGGCGGTAGGTCTCTTGAGCACCCGTTAAATCGTTATTGATGAACTGCACTTTTGCCCGCATGAGCAATTCGCTCAAATCAGCCAACTGATCTTCCCGGTCGGGTGAAAATTCCGATATATGCCGTCGGTAAGGGTTTTTCATATCACCCTCGATTCTGTCCCGCATCCTGTCGGATCTTTTCATAAGATTGTCTACAGAGCCTTTACCCTTCGTGGAATCTAGACCCGGTCTACCAAGGTCCATTTCACCTGCACCCATGACATTTCTATCCTGCAAAAGACCCGTCCTATAAGCATCGGTATACTGATTGGCTAATTCCCAATCTTTTGCCTTTCTGGCATCCTCTGCTTTTTCTAAATTGATTTGATTGCGAGTTATCGCGGCATCCAAAATGATTGGCCAAGTGCGAGTGCTTGGTTCAAGATAATTAGTAATTTTCACTAGATCCTGCTCTGCCTTTCCATATTCCTTGTCTCGGATATTGCCCTTGGCTTCAGCAAGCATCTTTTCGGCAAGTTCCGCCTGTTGCTCTGCTTTCTCCCTCGCCTTTATCATTTCCCCTTCGAAGTCAGGCCCTTCTTCGATCCCCAGCGTGGCAACCTCTTCACTTCGTCGCTCCTTTTCCACATCTTGATACTCAAGCACGAGGGCCTGAACATTGCCCACGCGACCCTTTTGCATCGCTTCACCGATCCGATACCAAAGGATTTGCTGTTTGGCTTTGTACAGGTCGCTCATCAAGGCGATCGTCGCCACATTTTTGGGCAAAAGAGATAGGGCTTCATTCACTTGGTCTGTAGCCAATTCGTACTGACCATCTGCGGCATCCACTCGGGCTTTTTCCAATAATCGTTCTCCTCTGCTTTTCGCCTTAACGAGTTCTTGTTGCTCTTTGGCCATAATACGCTCGTAGTCTACTTTTGCATCACTTTCGGGAAGACCTGATTTCGCCCGAATTTCCGCTAGTTCTTTTTTTGCTTCATCGAGTTCTTCGACGAGCTTTCCCACGAGAGAAACATCGCTTTTACCTTGGGTGCCAATACGCACCTCTCGTGCTCGTTTGCGATCCTCGGCGTCACGGGCAACATTTTCTTGATAACGTCCGAGATATTGACTCGCCAGAGAATATCTTTTTTCCTTAAGGGCTTTATGGGCCATGCGATAATAGAGATTTGTTTGTTCTCTGCGAAACTGCCTTAGGTAGAACGCGTTTTCGGCTGTCTCGGCAAATGTACGAAGAGTTTGCTCTGTCAAGGCCTGAGCTCCCTGATAGTCTTCCCTTCTTAAGCGAATCCTCACTTCGTCGAGGAGTCGCAAAAGACCAGCGTTATCCGTTACTGGAGGCAGGCTAAAACCTGATGGCTCCACTAAACCAGGTTGAGTTCGCTCAGATAAATTCGTTTCATCCTCCTGCGGTAGGGAGGGTTGCGTTTCGGGCAAAGTCAATGCGTCCGATGCTGGAACAGCGTCGGGAGGTAAGGACGCGGGTTCTCCCTCGTTAATTGGTGAAAGAGGAGCGGGAGCGAGAGGGGCGGGCTCTAGCACACCAGGCAAAGGAGGTAATGATGGCGGGGTTTCAATGGTAGCGGGCTCTCCTTCGCCGAATCCTGGCAAGGGAGGAAGTCCATCCGGGATGGGAGTAGGTTGATCAAGCGGAGGCAAGGGAGGAAGCGATTGTGCATAGCCCGAGAAAACTGCACAAAAGCCTGCAAGTAAAAAAGCCGTTCGCATAACAGCTCTTTCCTGTCGGACCACATTAGCGATCAAAGGTTTCATCTACGGGCAAGTTGTAAGGAGTTAATTAAGTGGAGATCGACTCTTCGGGCTTGTTAATTCCTACCTTTTATGGAACAGTTTTAGAACTGCGGGGTCAACTTCCAAAATAGAAACCTTTTCTAAGGAAAAATGGTTTTTATGTATCCTCTGCACATTTTCAGGCACCATCATTTGTCGTCAAGTGGCAGAGAAAGCCATTCTCGCTGAAGTTCGGGGGGATCGATTGCTTGCTTTTCAAAATGAACTCGAGATTTAGCAATGTCTATTTCCAAAATTTTGTAATCCCTAAGGGCGAGCCGAAAGCTATCTCCTGTCGCATTTTGTTCAAAAGTGAACTTTTCTGCGGGAACATCCTTTGAGGCGGACTCCACTACAATACGATACTGTCCAGCGTGAGTTTCGTTCATAAAACTGTTAATTTCAAATGGTTTCACGAGCAACCGAAAATCTTTGACCATTGCCCTTCCAACTGGGCGAATTCCGCCTGTTTTGGGATCTCGTACCTGTTGAACGGCAAACGCATTCACGATAATCATTTTGTCGGGGTCTTCAGTATTGGTTTGTAGCAAGGAGGGCGTACCTGGTTTGTAATTGCGGTTTTCCTTGTATGGGACTCCAACCTGCAGACGGTTGCGAACATATCGACCCGACCCCGCGGGAAACTCATAAAGTAGATCTTCAAGATATGGGGTTTCTCCAATCCAACTACGAATTCGAAACCTGTAGGAAACTTTCTCGAATGCGACAAGGCGCAGGCCAAACTCCTCTGGTGGTTTTTCTGGTTTCGCCTCTTCGGGCAAACTGGTTTCGAGACGACCGTTTACAACATAAAGGACAGGGGGCGTAAAAAGGTCGTAGTTAGGTTCTCCCTCCTTTGGGGAAGAAGCCTCAATCCATTTGCCACCACTTGCTGACTCGCTTTTTTCGGCAACATCTCCTCTTTTTTGGTAAGTCGCTATAACAAAGTCGCCACCAGACTCCCCTTCATTGTCATTTTCCGAAGCGATGGTTAGCATTGTAGAACCCCAAAGCTGTTCCAATTCCGCGATCCGAACATCTTGATCCCCCTCCTTCGTTCTTACAGACAGTAAGCCCGTTGCAAAACGCCATTCACGATTTAATTCTTTTGCCCCTGACTGCTTGATTTTTCCTGAAATGGTTTTTCCACTGGAAAGCAGAAGCGCGACATCGGTATAGTCTTCTGGAAAAAGGATGGTTTCTACAGTAAAGTTCCCGTTAAAAAAATCAGGTTCGGCTCCATCTATAATTACGAGCTCTCCAGGCATCAAGCCATGTGGGGTTTTCGTTTCCAGAGTAATTGTTTTCGATTCTTGCGAAAGGGTTGCCCCGTTCTGCCCCAAAAATGATTTCGATTCACGACGATTATCTCTCAGCAGGGAAAGCAAGGCAAAGATCACAAGGCATAGTAATGATATGCCCACCGCAAGCTTTTCGTAGTTTGCTCCCAGAAATTTTTTCACGAGGATTATTTGCTGCCGAAAGCTTGTTTAAGAAAATATTTTGAATCTCGGTCTGACCCCAATACTGTTAACAAATCCGAAATGGAGGATGAAGGGGGTGGACTCCATGGATAATGACGCCGAAGGAAGGCCTTTAGCTTCTCGTCGGTTTCCGCTCCCTCCTCGATGTCATCTATGCCCAAAGTGCATTCTGCAAGTAGATTATTAGAGCATAGAGGCTTTATTAAATCCAAGTCTGCATGAACTGACAAAACATATTCTACTAAAATGGTGAACCGGGAGCCCACATCCTTGATAATCGGCAGAGTTTTTGAATTTACCGCAATATTGTTGGAGTTGGGAGCAAAGGGGCTATTGGTACTTGAGTTGTTGTTTGCCGTAAAACTGGAAGAGCTATTTTCCAATCGCCTTACTGAGATGTCCCGAACAAGAAAAGGATATTGAAGGCTGTTTAAAAAAGTACGGAGAGCACTTGTCCGTGCCAGAAAATTTATTTCAAAGGCATAAGTCTCTATAGTGCCTTCCCGCTTGGCAAGAACATTGGCTATCGAATCCACGCTCAAGGCTTCGTCGGCAATACGCTGACGGTCGACATCTCCGACGGGCTCACGGCGAATGCCCAGCAACTCCATGGGCTCGCCATTCTGTTTGGCTTTAAAAAGAGTTAGCAAAAGCTTTTCAGAAATTAGCTTTTGCCTAAGAAGTTCCCGAGCTTCATTGTCAGAAATACTTGGCCAAGAACCATCGTATCCTGCGAACCCGAAGCCCTCTCGATCCTCTCCTGAAGAAATTTCTTCACTCGGGAACAATCCTCCGAATTCGCTTGTGCCCGTTTTCGGTGCCCCTTTAATTTTTACGCTATATTCGCCTGCTGCCTTACGGTAGAGATCCAGAAAACGAGAAATTTCCGCATTCACATCATCGGATGCCTTCTTTTCGACACCTGCAAAGACATCATCTCTTCCCAAAATCTCCCTCCATTTCTTGAGTTCACGAGCTCGTTCAGCCAAAAGGTTTTTATTGTCCCCTCGAGCCAAGTTCAGGTTGGCCTCGATCCATCCAAACCCCGCTCCGTCATCAATTTCTTTAGCCAAATTTCGGTCGAGTGCCTCTATGTCTCCCAAAACCTCATTCAAATCACTAGAATGGTTGCATGACAACAATAACAAAGATGCAAAAATTCCTCCTGCTAAAATAGCAAAGGATATAAAGTAAAGGTTTACCCTTAGGAAAGTTTTCATCAAGACATGAGAAGCGGAAAGTTTGACACTATAAGGAACGTTCCCCTTTCAATTCGATTTCGTAGTGAAAATAAGTATAGAAACGGTTGAAGAGGTCTCCTCTTCCTTCGGTTTCGAATTGCTTTTTTAAAATCTTTTCAGCGAAATCGCACCGCTCAAGGCTTTCCGTAAGAGCCTTTTGGTGGGCACTGTTGAGCTGAATTAAGTTTTCTCGGCGCGATTCGGTTTCCAAATCGCGGACAAGAAAGCGACCGTTAAGGACAAGCACGCGATTCGGTTTTAAGTTTTGGTTGTCAATCGCTCGCTGACGACCGGGCTTTTTGGTGCCTCGTGCTTCTCGTTGGACATAAAGTTCGTCAAGCCAAACCTCGCGGGCTTCATTAATTATCAATGCCTGCAAATCAGCCAACAACAGACGCCAATTGTCAGCCCCAGAGCTTACGGCTTGCAGCGACGAAAGTTCTTTGTCTATCGCTCTCGCAAAATGGTCAAGGGCAACCAAGCCCTCTTGCTTTTCTACCTGTTCTGAAACTTCCAGTTGTTTTTGGCGTAACTGTCCTTTTTTTTCGGCAAGCGTTTGTTTGGCTTGAGAAAACTCTGCCATCGTCCCAATAACAGACGGAAGCGGAACAAGCGAAAGAATAACTGCTGCTGCAGCCAACCACCAACGCTTTTTGCGGATGGTCATATTGGCCAGCTTGTCTTTGGGTAGCAAATTTATGCCACGATAGGATGATGTCTCTCCCACCGCAAAAACTCGACAAGCCTCTCCTACTACTTCGCTCAAAATAAATGGCAATTGTGGTAGTATTTCAGGGTCTATCTTAGGTCCTATTTTAACGGCACGCAAAGGATCAAAATAGTCTACCGCCAAAGCCTGTTTTTGACTTAAATATTCAGGAAGACCCGGCAGCAAGGAACCCTTTCCGCAGAGAAAAACTCTGGTCGGTGACTTGCCTTTCTTTAGGCGTTTGTAAGTAACAACGGAGCGAGTTACCTCTTGGCTCAAGCGAGCTTTGAATTGTTCGGCATTTTTCTCGAGAACCTGCACGGCGGGATCATCGGAAGAGAAAGCTACCTCGCCGGAAAAAAAAGATCGCTTTACTTGTTCCGCCTTTGCGAAAGGCACTCCTATGCTATCGGCGACATGCTGGGTTAGTGAGTTGCCGCCAAGAGCAATATTGCGTATGAGAAAGCCCTCTGGATTTATGAAAAGAAGATTTGTAGACTTGGCCCCAATGTTAATTACAAGTGTCTCCTCCCCCCTCATTTCCAGCAGAGAAAGCCTTAATGCATTGTAGTCGAGGATGGAGGCTGCGCTCAATTCGACGGGATTGAGACCCAGAGCATCGACTTTTTCGCAAAAGGATTCCGCGATCGCAGGGCGAACGGCTATGGCAAGAACCTCCTGCTCTACCCCATCATCCTCAACGACCTGATAGTCCCAAATTAATTCGGCCAAAGGATATGGCATCTTTTGCTGCAACTCGAAAGCAACTATTTGTCGCTGTTTGCTCTCCTCTACACGAGGTGCTCGAATCGTTTTCGTAAGCAAAAGACTGCCCGGCAAAATGAAATGGGCCTCTCCCTTGCCAATTCCGTGGCCAACGAGTTTTTCAAGGCCATCGGCAAGTGCGTCAAGCCATAGACTTTCGTTGGAGTAGTCGTATTGCAGAATCTCCACCTCCGTCTGCTCTAAAATCAAGGCACCATCATCACCCTTAGCGAAAACGCACGCCGAAACATGGCTAACTCCACAATTTACTATTGTTTTGCGGATTGGCTTCACTCTTAGGCTCTTAGACTGGAAGAAAAAAAATGGGCGGGAGTTGACCTAAAGAGCTTGTGATCAAAGGCCGGAGGCTGACGCACTTGGACCAATCTTTACGGCCGGTGCGTTTGAAAGGTAGGAAGCACTCACCAAATGAGCGGGCAAAAGCAAACCATCGTTCGCCTTGGACTTCGATTGGCAAAATTCTTTGAATTTTTCGAGGACGCTTTCTTCGCGATACTTTTCAAACACTATTCCTTCCTTAAATGCGATGGGCACTCCACCTAGGGTCATCTCCACAACATGACCCACAGGTTTTACGGTTCGGTTGAAACCGTCTCGTTCTGCTAATTCGTTCGAGATAAGGAAATGCAATTCCTTTCGAATGTTGTCTACCTTGAGAGTGATAATCTCGACGCCAGCGTGGTAATAGTCATAGAGGTCTGGTTCAATGAAGTCTCTTTTCCTTTCCTTCTTAAATTTTTTTTCACGAGAATCATTGCGCAAGCAAACGTAAAGATCCAACTTGACGTCATCTATGAAGTCTTCGTTGAAAGCCTTTTCTGGGTCGGGATGTTTTCTGGGAGTAAAACTGACGGTCACGGTAAACCATTTGCCAGTGCCCGTCTGCAGGGTAACGGCATCGAGAGAAACAAGCTCGTCGGGTTTTGGGATTTTGCCGAAACCAGACTTGCGATCGACCGCAGTCAGGTTAATGGAAAAGAAAATGATTCCTAGGGCAACGGAAGGTATTAGGTGGAGGGATTTCATTTACCAGTTGTAGATCGTTGATTTTCAAAATTCAACTTGATTTTTAATTCAATGCAAATCTCGTGAAACCAATACTTGCTCATTCGATTTATATTTTCCCCGCCAATTAGTATCCATGCAAAACATTCCATTTCGTATCTCTACGCTAATATTTATCAGGAATGGCAACGGCAAGTTGCTTCTTCTCAAACGATCTAGGGCTCCAAACCTCGGCAAGTGGAGCCCCATAGGCGGTAAGCTTGATTTCTCAATAGGTGAGTCTCCTTTCGAGTGTGCCATACGAGAAACCCTGGAAGAGACTGGTATGAATATTGACGAAAAAGACCTAAAACTATTCGCATACATCTCTGAAAAGAATTACGAAGGCTCTGGTCACTGGTTGATGTTTCTCTTCGATTGTCTTGCTTCGCTAAACGATTTGCCACCCAATGGACCCGAAGGTAAATTCGCTTGGTTCGATCGTGAAGAAGTTGATAACTTGAAGATTCCGGATACCGACCACCTTCTGGTGTGGCCAACTTATGACAAAAGGCGTGGTGAATTCTCCGCTCTGCGGGCCGACTTTACCGAGTTGGATAACCCGAAAATTTTTGTTGAAACCACCCACGCTACCCCGCCACTGTAAGAAACTAATCCTTTAACCACAGGCTTGCACTCTACAACATAAAACAAAAGATATGGAAGGCCTCCACCACGACACCGTCCTCGATGTTCCTCGCTCAACCAACAAAGTAGAGGGTCCAGAGTCATCTCCTGAGAAAAAGGATGAGGCAGATCAGCAACAACAAGACAACACAGGCGACAAAACATTAGACAATGATGCCCCGAAGACGAGCGATGCGACGCCAGTGGAAAGCATTTCGGATCATACCGTTTCCGAAGAGGACACGGATACGGTTCCAGAAAAAAATGACGATGGCGAAGAACGACAAGTAGAGGGCGAGGCTTTAGTCTCGTCTTTGGATGATAATGCTTCAGAAGAAATGAACGAAGCATCTCGCACAGAAGATAGTGCGGCGACGCTCGCTTCCAGCGAAGAACCTCACGCCTATGAAAGCAGGGGAAGTCCGGTTTCTGGCGAGTTAGAAGCCTTGCTTCCTGAGGGCTCGGATGGAGGTGAAGGTCAAAGTGAAAAGGAAGGTGAGTCTTCTTCTCATGATGATTCGAAAGAAATGAACGATTCGTCGCCATCTTCAACACCCAACGAGAACGATCCCCAAGCCGATACATCATTCAAGCCCTTAGCTGAAGACAATGATGCTTCGACGGTTTCCAACGAGGAAAAAACCTTGAGTTCTGAGACATCAGAAAAGTGCGATAAGCCTCAACTTCAAGAAAAAGTCATTCCGGTTTCTAAGGGAAGAGCGAATATTGCCGTCAGCCTGATCGATTCAAAGACGCAGATTCCGCATTTTTATCTTCAACACGAAATCAATTCTGGTCCTTTGCTCGATACTCGAACCGCAATAAATAAGAAATTTTCCGAACAGCCTTCCGAGCTTGGAGGATTTAATGTTACGATAAACGATCTCGTTCTTAAGGCCTGCGCCGAAGCAATAACTTGGGTTCCGGAGATCAACGCTTCTTGGAAAGGCGATCACATCAAGCAGCATGGCGCAATCCACCTTGCCTTCAGTGTAGCTGTTGAGGATGGGCTCATAACTCCGGTTATTCACGACGCCGAGACGAAGCATCTGCGCTCCCTGTCCAGAAAGACCAAGCAACTCATTTCAAAAGCACGAACCCAACAGTTATCGTCTGAAGAAATGAGTGGTTCGACTTTTACCGTGACCAATCTCGGAATGTATGGCATCGATTTCTTCAGCAGTATCATTAATCCGCCAAATGCAGCCATTCTTTCAGTTGGAGCGACTAAGGCAAAACCGATAGTGGATGACCTCGGAAGAATTGTTCCAGGTCGACGAATGATGCTTGGGCTTAGTTGCGACCATCGAGTGGTTGATGGTGCAATCGGATCTTCTTATCTCAAAGCTCTCGCTGAAATATTGGAAAATCCGACATTAATGCTAGTTTAAGAAACCTTTGATTGAATTGGTTTCTGTGGTTTAGAGATCAACATTCTTCATTCAGATCAAAATTAGCTTTGCTCATCACCGCTGTCTTTTCTCTCGGACTCCACTTCGCCGCGTTCATTGGCATCCTTATTTGCCCAGTCTGCCAAAGACTTTAATTTTTCGCCGACTTCTGACTTCGCCCCAGAGAGATCATGCTTTCCAACCACCTGAGATCGACCAAAAAGGTAGTACTTTATCTTGGGTTCGGTTCCACTGGCCCTAACGGCTATTGAAAAAGCATCTTCAAGTTCGAAGATAAAAAAGTTTTCAAGCGGTACGGGTTTGTCATCTTCGTCAAGATAGCCCGGTTTACCAAAGTTTCTTACTTTGCTGACGGGAATCTCGTTTATTTTTGTAGGTTCATTTTTGGAATATGAGCCGATTATTTTTTTTATTATTTCAGAACCCTTTACGCCTTGAAAATAAAGATTAACTGTTTGTTCTTCGAAATAGCCGTACTTAAGATATAAGTATTCTAGGTATTCTAATGGCGATGACTTTGTAAGCTCAAGGTGAGCAAGTAGTTCTGCACAAGCTAGTGCCGCTGCGTTTCCGTCTTTATCTCGAACGGTATCCAAAGGCAAATATCCTACACTTTCTTCACCTGCAAAAACGGTGAATTTCGAGTACCTTAGTAGTATTTCGGCCCTAGTGTAAAAATCAGTGTTGTCGTAATCCCAAGCAATACCTTCATTTTCTCGCAAGGCAGTAGTTGCTACATCCTCATAATCACCAATCTTTTCAGATATCCATTTGAAGCCGGTTAGGGTATTGACACAGCGGATTCCGTTTTTCAGTGCAATTTCCTCCATCATGGGAGTGGTCACGAAAGTTTTGAGGATGACGGCATTAGGTGACCCCACCTCAGGAAGCACACCCTGTTTCTTTAGCTTTGATATTCGGTATTCCGACAGCATACACCCTACTTGATTTCCAGTGAGACACTCAAAGCGATCCTTCCCATTGAAAACCGCTACACCTATTCGGTCCCCATCCGGATCGCTGGCTAAAACCGCTTTTGCCTTAACTTTACGCGCCAAGGATATACCCTGTTTTAGGGCCTCGGGATTTTCGGGGTTTGGCGACTTAACCGTAGAAAAGTTGGGATCCTGCTTAGCTTGTTCGTCTACTGAAACCACCTCCACGCCGTGATCCCAAAGAGATGGTATCGCTGCAATCCCGCCAGTTCCATGAATGGGCGTAAAAACAATTTTAGGGCAATGTTCCTTAAGTAGTTCTGCGTCAAGAACGGCCTCCTCGAGGGCGGCGCGATAAGCAAGGTCGTCGCCCGCTGGAAGGACAGTGAAGGGTGGGCTTTCGGCATCGCCAGGCGAAAGAACCAACGGGACTGTGTCTTGAAGCGTTAGCTTGGAGTACAGATCGACAATGCCACCCGCATGCGGAGGTACAACTTGAGCACCATCGACAAAATAAGCCTTAAAGCCATTGTCGTGGGGTGGATTGTGGCTAGCCGTTATGACAATACCGGCATGGGCATACCTCAGTCGTACGGTAAAGCTGAGTTGAGGTGTAGAGCGTGGTCCGTCGAACACCATAGCGTAGCCACCCAAACCGCTCCATGTTGAAGCCGCCAACTCACAAAAGTGACGCGAAAAATGACGCACATCGTGGGCAATTACAATTCGAGGAACATCCAACACTCCCTCCGATGCCATCCATGTGCTAATATAGCCGTGCAGAGCCATCGTTGCACGCACCACGGTATAATCGTTCAAAGTATTCGAGCCTACCGCTGCATGCTCCGGGGTGGATTTACCTTTGGTTTCCCCGCGCTCGGCATCAGTTAGAACCCGTCCTACGGTTCGCCCTCGAATTCCACCTGTTCCAAATGCTAGATTCTTGTGAAACCTATCGTTTATTTCGGTCCATTCCCCGGCATTTATCAATTGCTCTATTGAGCGAGAAGCCCAATCGCCCAACCCTTCGGTGCTCAACCAGGAGCGAAGGTTGTTTGCTGCCGCATCCATAAGCTCTCCGGATGCAAGAGCCTTGTCTATCGTTTGGGTAAGTGCTTCGTCCATAATTGAGTCTGTTATCGCATCAGGTTGCGGGGTGAATGAAAAGGAGAGACTAGCTAGGGGTACATGCCCTTCGGGTCAAGCACCGGGAATAAGATGCTCTCTGATGAGAAGGGGCCCTGCTGCAAACTGAGCCCTTTTCTGCGACGAAACCAGCTTTCACCAAATGCTTTGCCTTTCACGGCTCCTCACTTTCATCTGTCAAGTTGGCCTCCTCTTTGGGAAAACGAATGTTCAATTCGCCAGGTTTTCCATAACCAAGTTCTTTGCGGGCCATTGCATCTTGAAAATCTGGGTCTCGCCTAAGGCGGTCAAGAAAAGCGCCGTGTTCTTCCACTTCTTTTCTTAACTCCAACAATTCGTTTTCCAGAGTTGCTCTGCGTGTCTTCCAGTGTTCACTTTCGTCATGGGCATCCTTCAGGCTCAAGCCCAGGAACACCATTGCCACTATCGCAACCATCGAGAATACTCCAAAAACAATTCGCATGGTCAAGTTCAGCTAAACTTTAAGCCGTAGACGGTAAAGCTTTTTGAGGTTCTTGCGAAATTTCTCATTGGATTAGCTTTCGTCGGGCTTGTAAACATCATGAAGGCGCAAAAGCCCGAGCAGGGAGCCGTCACCGGGAGCCACAACAGGCAGTACCGCTATTTGCGAGGGGCGTTCTTCCATAATGCGCAAAGCAGCGCCAACGGAAACACCTGGCTCTACAACAATCGGTCCCGTGCTCATCAACCCCGATGCCTTAAGGGAAAGAATGTCTTCTTGTTCCCGTAGCGCTCGGCGGAGATCTCCGTCGGTTATAAGTCCCAACAGCCTACCATCGCGCATTATACAGGCGGCTCCGAGGGGATATTCAGTCATCGCGATCACGAGATTCCTCACGGTCGTATCCTCCTCGCAACAAGCGACTTTCTCCACTGGATGCATAAGGTCATTAACGGAAAGCGTCCAGCTCCGCCCAAGCTGTCCTCCCGGATGGGTGTAGGCATAATCCTCCTCGGAAAAGCCTCGCTTGTGCATAAGAGATGAAGCCAGAGCATCGCCCAAGGCTGCCGTTACGACAAAGCTGGCGGTTGGCACGATGCCCAATGGATCAGCCTCGCGAGATACAGAAGCGTCTAGAGCTACATCCATTTTTTGAGCCAGTACTCCATCGAGATTACCTAAAATTCCCACAAGAGAAGAACATCGATTCCGCAAGATGGGAACCAGTGCCAACAGTTCACTTGTGGAGCCGCTATTAGAAAGAAATATCGTCGGGTTTCCAGATTGGTGCACTCCCAGGTCGCCGTGTACAGCTTCTGACGCATGCATAAATACAGCTGGAGAGCCAGTGCTGCAAAAGGTGGCTGCAATCTTGCGGCCTACATGACCAGATTTACCCAATCCAGTAACGACAATTTTTCCGTCGGGAACATCAAGAATCTCTACTGCCCGAATAAAGTTAGCATCGAGGCGTTCGGCTGCTAGTTTAATTGCCGATGATTCCGTTTCAAGAACAGCACGGGCATCTGTAATTTCCGATGTTTGGTTTAAGCTCATTTCAAGGCTTTAAAAGCACTCATTGTGTACAAATTATTTACATAGGGCGAGGATTGAAAATCTTTCCGGACCCAAAAGCTGTAGTTTGTTCCCCAAAACTTCTTGTTTTCAAAGGTGAGCGAGGTGGGTTTGTTGGCCTTAACATTGAAAACATTTTTGCTTTTTGCTCTAATGAAGAAACTTCGGTATCTAAACTCTTTCTTTTATCTTTGCTTTGTTGGATTCTAAAACCAAAATGTTCAGTTTCAAATGTTTCAATTAACATTTAGCGACCAAAGCATGGTCGAAGTTAACGCCCTCGGCCATGTCGGTCAATTGGAGTTAATGGAAAGGCTAAGCTCACTTACCACCGAAGTTCTATCCGAGAAAAATTCTGAAGTCGGTCGTTTTAGTCGCAACGGAAAGTGCTTTTACAGAATGCGGGTTGAAGACCTTAGGGTTTACTTTGAGCACGGGGACAAAACACTGCACTGCCACTATATTTTGAGGAAAAATACATTTAACGACTTTGTTATTCGGTTCAAGCTTCCAGTTAGCGAAGAACAGGATCTTGAAAAAGATCAGTCGTTCTGGGAGTATTTAGATGGTTTAACAAAAAAGTCTCCACGTGAATAATTGGATGGAGCGGTGTGAACAATGTGCGAGCACCAATTTTTTTGTTCACGAGGTTGGTAACTATTCTCTTTTTTCTCGGCTTTTTTTCGTATCAGCAGTTTTACATAAACTTCTGAAAATCAGTTTTATACGGAGCCTATTATTGTTATTCAATCGATATAAGAAGAAGAATAGAATCTTTTAAATTGTCTTTCTTTTATAATTATCGTTTGCCGGTAACCAGCAAAACCTCAAAATTTCTAAGACAATGAAGTTCAAAATAAACCGAGATTTTTTTAGTTCAGGTCTTCAGTTGGTTACCAGCGTGGTAGGCACTCGAAAGACAATGCCAATTCTTCAAAACGTTTTGATAGAAGCGGAAGAAGGCAAGGTGTCCTTGACGACAACAAACCTAGATTTGGGAGCGAGATGCTCCGTCAAGGCTGAAGTTACGGAACCAGGGGCAGTAACTTTACCAGTTAAAGAACTGGGTAGTATTATACGCCAACTTGCCGATATGGAAGTGAGTGTAGAAACGGGGGGAGATCCAAAGGCGACCATAACCACAAGAGGTTCCGTATTTAATGTAATGGGAATGGAAAGCAAAGAATTTCCACCACTACCTACACTGGAGGGACAACAGGACTTCGATCTAGATCGTGCAGAATTAATTCAAATGTTAAAGAATGTTTCCTATGCTCAGTCACTGAATGAGGAGCGATATATGCTCAAGGGAGTCTATTTTCTTTTCTCGGAAGACGAATTGGCATTGGTTGCTACCGATGGTCGTCGTCTTGCCGTAACAAAACATACTCTTGAAGAAAAAACAAACGAAGGAGGAGAATTCATTTTACCCTCCTCTTCCGTTACCGAACTTGAAAGAATTCCCGACCTAGGTAATTCTGTTAGAGTTTCTTTTACCGATAGACAGGTGGCTTTTGAGATGAAGATTGGTAAACAAAAAGGTGAAGAGGCGGAAGAAGGAAAAGGTTTTGTCGAATCTGTTTATCTCGTCTCCAAGGTTGTAGAAGGAAAGTATCCAAACTATAAGCAAGTAATTCCCAAAGACAGCTTTAACCGCAGTGAAGTGGAGAGAGAACTATTGCAAGAATGTGTTACTAGAGCAGCTTTGGTATCGGACGACAAAGTAACTTTTAGGGTAAAGTCTAACGAACTAGAAATAACAGGTCAAAGTCTTCTGGGGGATGCACGCGAGTCCATGTCGATTGAGTACGATGGAGAAAACGCAACGGTTTCCTTTAACCCTCGTTTCCTTCTCGATCCATTGAAGTCCTTGACAAAAGACAAGGTTTATTTTGAATTTAGAGACGACATGAGTCCTGGTGTGTTTCGTACAGACGGACCCAAAGATGGAGACCCTCTAAGTTTCCTTTGTGTTGTAATGCCTATCCGCACTGATTAATTATACGGCTCTGATCCAAAAATTAATCAGTTAACAGGATTCAGGTAATTTAAAACATGCATCCAAATATGAAATATTCATTAATATTTATGTGTTACGCTACAATTAAAAAAAAGAATGCTTAGCAAATCAGTGGTACCATGACATTTTGCATTCATAAATTTAATCTCGGCTTTAATCTTTAACCCCCAATATGATGCATTTCAACTTTTTCGAAAGAGTCTCTTAGCAAGGCACGGTCTTCAGAGTACTTATCTTTTCGCTGTGTCCATATTTTAGAAAGAAGACCAATTAAATCATGGTCATTAAGGCCTTTTCTCATATGTGATCTTATATCATACCCTTTAGTCCCGAAAAGGCATGTAAAAACATTACCATCAGCACTAACCCTTGCCCTACTGCAATCCTGACAAAAAGGCTTGGTTATTGATGAGATTATTCCTATCTCCCACGACGAACCGCTTTCCCTATATCTTCGTGCTACCTCACCACGATAACTAGAAACAATGGATTCGAGGGAAAATTTAGACTTCAGAACCTTTAAAATATCACGAGCTGAAAAAACTTTTTCCTCTATCCATTTATTGTGATTTCCAACATCCATAAATTCTATGAATCTAGTGTTGATTCCTAATTTCTTTCCGTATTCAGAAATTGGAACAATTTGGTCTTCATTTACTCCTTTTTGCACCACTACATTTATTTTGACACATAATCCAGCACCTATCGCCGCTTCGATCCCTTGCGTTACATCTTGAACCGACGAAATACCGCCATTCATTTTTTTGAATGTAGTTTCATTCAAAGAATCCAGACTGATGGTAATTCTCTTTAGACCTGAATCGAATAATTCTTTAGCGTATTTCGAAAGTAAATAGCCGTTTGTCGTTAGTGCTATGTCTTCATACACTCCCAATTCGCATAACATTTTTACAAGCAATGGCAAATCCCGTCTTATTAGTGGCTCACCACCCGTGATTCTTAATTTAAGGGTGCCTAAAAGACTAAATATTTTAGCAAGACGGGTAATTTCTTCAAATGTTAGGATTTTTTCTTTGGGTAAAAACGGATAATTGCGACCAAATATTTCTGCAGGCATGCAGTATTTGCAACGGAAATTACAGCGGTCGGTAACTGAAATCCTTAAATCTCGTATTGGTCTACCCAAACTATCTTTAACTTGACCCATCTTGTGTTTTTGCAGTTCTGATTTTTATTAAACAATTTATTATGAATATTTATTTATGATAGCTTCTCTATTAACCGTAAAGGATGCAATTTCACTCATCCATGAAAATGTTAATTCTTTAAATCTCGAAAATGTCTCTTTGGCTGAATCCCCTGGTCGCATTCTCCGACAACCCCTAATGGCCGACCGAGCCCTTCCTCCGTTCGATCGAGTGATGATGGACGGCTTTGCCATAAGTAGTGATGGATGGCTCTCAGGCCTTCGTGAGTTTGTCGTATGTGGTCAACAGATGGCAGGTCATTTCGGTGCAACCGTCGAATCTGTGCAGGAATGCGTAGAGGTTGCAACGGGGGCATCTCTACCCCCTGGTACCGATGCCGTACTGCCGGTCGAGTGGGCCGCAAGGATAGGCGACGAGGTCGTGATCACTGCCCCAACTGGGGTTCTCATTGAATCTGGACTTTTCGTTCATCGCAAAGGAAGTGATCATGCAAAGGGTGACCAACTTGTTGCCGGTGAGATTATTTTGAATCCTGGAGAAGTGGCAATTGCAGCAACATGTGGATACAAAACGCTTTCCGTATCACGGCTCCCAGTTGTCGGCATTCTTGGCACAGGCGAAGAACTCGTTGCCGTGGAATCGATACCAACGCCTTTTCAAATACGCGAATCTAATATACATGCCCTATCTGCTGCCTGCATTTTAGAGGGACTTCACCCTCCCGTTGTGAACCGAGTGCCTGACGACCGGGATAATATTCGCGAAGCGGTAGAAGTGCTTGTCGGAGAATCAGACCTTTTGATTTTCACGGGTGGAGTTTCTGTAGGTCGGAAGGATTATCTTCCCGAAGTACTTGCCAGTTGTGGCTTCGAGACGATTTTT
>Ga0209667_1000918_pt1 | contig 23019 bp, 5 predicted proteins | sample SaaInlV_165m_DNA_2_FD_184682 | JGI IMG/M metagenome (GOLD analysis project Ga0209667, IMG submission 184682) | Marine microbial communities from expanding oxygen minimum zones in the Saanich Inlet - Saanich Inlet SI037_S3LV_125m_DNA (SPAdes)... | ecosystem: Environmental > Aquatic > Marine >... | reverse complement strand
ATAGATTTACAGCACTATACAAGGTCACTAGTCACAACATAAGCATCGGTAAACCCGCTACCACTCATATCCACATTACCATTGGCAACCAGTGTCCAGGTTGGGGCTTCGCCCGTAGCGTCAGCATCTAGCTGAGTGACTATCGCTCCAGCACTATCAATAATATCGAAAGTGTCAATGGTATCGAGCTCAACCACGTGCCTTAAGATATCGATGGCGTCAGAGATATTTATTGTGCCATCATTATCAACATCTGCCGCATGGTAGCCAGCAGTGTTAGCTGTCAGTGCCTCCAAGTCAACAATATGTCTGAGTACATCAATCGCATCAGAGATATTGATATCGAAGTTATAAGCATCGGTTGCTGCAAGCTTGACGGCATCGAAGGCTACTGTGTTGTCGATGGATATCTCACCACCATCTACAACAACCGATGTGCCGGTATCAGCACCATCATTCCAGAGGTTGATGGAAGTACCAGTCAACTTGGTTATTGTTGTATCAGTAGCAGCGGTTGAAATAATTGCATCGTAAGTTTTAGTAACTATCTCAAGACTATGACTTAGCTGGGTAAATGAATCATCACCCTGGTTAGCTGAGACAATACCACCGTAAGTTATTTCAACGTCATCAACGGTATCAATAGGATTCAGGTAAATCGTTGCCAAATCTACTTCAGTCGGACGATCTGTCTCCCCTCTGCCAGTTGATGTAACACTATCTATAAGTGTCAATACTGGTTTTGTCGAAGTATTCAGCGAGGAAAAAACAATCTTGCTAAATTCACCGTCATCATTGGTTACTGATCCTAGGAAGAGCTTACCTTCATAATCTTTATTGATTTCAAATGTTTCGGTGCTGTCATCATCGTACACAATGGATTCGAATTTATCCCAATCCATTGAAATATCAAGTTCAGCTCCAGTAACTGAGGTGTATAAAGCACCATTTGCATCATCAAAATTAGTAATGTCACCACTGAGCGTTAATTTAACAATTGTTTCATTTGCCTCTGATGAATAATCAGCGCCGTAGAGTTCGATAGATGCGTCACTAGCCGTAATCAGCTCTGAAGAAAACATGAACGGCTTATTAGTGGCAGACTGAGTAACAGTGCTACTACTGCTTGTTACTGTCTCCGCAGTATTACCGCCATCGGTATAAGACGCTTTCACACTGATTGCAGCATTGATATCAGTCGTAGTAATTGTATAGGTTGCATCAGTAGCACTATCAATTGCTACGCCGTCTCTCAGCCATTGATAAGAAACAGCCCGCATACCATCCGCGTCTGTTATTGAATGAGAGGCAGTAAGCACTTCATCAACCGCAACTGTACCGCTAACGGTTACACTGCCTACCGGATCACTATTAGCTGCTACTCCGGTGATATTACTCGTGGTAGCATCATACTGGCTAAAGCTAACTTGACCTTGATTAGCCTCAATTGTGCCACTCAGCGATATGGAAACTTTTTCAGTTGGGTCGACTGGCTTCAAGGTCACTGTAAGTAAATCATCAGTAGTGCCTACACTAGTCGTACTTTCGTCTGTGTCGACTAAGGTTAGTAACGGAGGACTCAAGCGCAATGATGCGAGTGTTAAAGTGTCAAAAGTAACTTCGGAGGATGTTGAGGAAGAATCCAACACTATTATCTTTTCAGCTAATGTTGTAATACTATATTTCTCATCACTATCAGCAAGGGTAGAAAACTTATCCCAATCAATATCCAGATTCAAGTCAGCACCGGTTAAGACGGTGATGTCGCTTCGACTATAAATGGCTTCAACATCCGCCTTAAGTGTCAGTGTCAGTGTACCGTCTTCAGCAACATCGCTTGCCACAAAAGAGAACGGTTGGTCCAGTTGGGTGACTGCATCAGTAGCATCACTTGTTTTAGATTCAGCGTTACCGACATCGTCTGTATAAGAAGCTTTAACACTATAGGTATTACCAACATCCTCAAGAGCTACGGTATAAGTAGTAGCAGTTTCGCCAGGCATTGCGGTGCCGTCAACATACCACTGATAACTGAAATCACCAGCTATACCATCAGCATCTGCCAAAGTATTACTAACGGTCAGTGCTTGGTAAGGTTGTGTACCGCCTGTGATTGTTACCGCACCGGTCGGTGTATTGTTGGCAGCTATCACATCAACACTTGCATAACCTGTTGCTGTATCACCATTCGCGTCTGTAAGAGTATAGCTAAAGACATCAGATTGGACTGAATCTCCTGGCTGGTAGTAGATAGAGCCTGCTGCAAAAGTAGTGGTTCCGTAAAGCGCATCTCCTACTGATGTTATGCTGATGGTATCTCCGTCAACATCGGTGTCGTTCGAAATCAAGTCAACCTCGATTTTGCCTGAACCTACTTCCACAGAGTCAAGTGTATCATTCACCGCAGTAGGATCATCATCTACTGCAGTAACTGTTATAACCACTCTTCCTGAACTGATACCACCATTACCATCGTTTGCGGTATATGCAAAGTTATCTGTACCCGCAAAGTCAGCATCAGGAGTATAGAATACTGAACCGCTAGACAGTTGAACAGTACCATTCTCACCCTGGGTAACACTAGCAACACTTAAGGTATCGCTATCAGCATCAGTATCATTAGCAAGTACATCAATCACATTGTTCTTGGAGTCTTCAGTAACTGTTCCAGTGTCAGCAACAACCGTTGGCAAGGTATTTCCAGCGCTAACGGTAATATTCACGGTTCCGGTAGATTCCGTAGTTCCGTCGCTCAATTTATAGGTAAAGCTATCCGAACCGGTATAGTCAGCCTCCGGCGTATAAGTCAAAACGCCATCAGTAAGTGATGCAGTACCATGCAGGGCATCCGTAATACTAGAGATTGATAAATCATCGCCATCTACGTCGCTGTCATTGTCAATTACGCTAACGACATTAGAAGAAGACCCGGCATCAACCGTTAATGTGTCACCTACAACACTCGGCGCATCGTTAACAGCAGTTATGGTAATTGCCACGGTTGCTTCGTCTCGACCTCCATTTCCATCTTTAACAATGTAGGTTAAGCTATCAGTGCCATTGTAATTGCTGTCGGGTGCATAAAATAATTTACCATTCGATATCTCTGCAGTACCATATTCAGGATCAGTATTGATTGACAATACTGTTACCGAATCTCCATCCGAATCAGTATCGTTATCTAAAACCTCAATCTCTGCAGCATCAGCATCTTCAACATATGTCACCTTGTCATTGATAGCATTAGGATTAGTGTTAGAGGAAATAGTAAAGTTCACTGTAGCGGTGGATGTCTCGCCATCCTCATCAGTGATTGTATAGGTAAAGCTATCTGATTCACCTGTTGAGCCTCTAGTAGCATTAAAGCGGACAGAGCCACCACTGATAGTTACATTGCCGTAGGTTGCCTCACCAACATCGGAAATCGTAAGAGTGTCTCCATCATCAGGGTCAGTGTCATTTGCCAATAAATCGAGTGTGGTGGGCCTGGTTCCCGATATAGTACCCAAAGTGTCATTAACTGCTGTTGGTGCGTCATTGGAGGCAGTAACCGTAATACTTACTTCGCCTCTTGTTGAGCCACCTTCTCCGTCAGTTGCCCAGTAACTAAAGCTATCCGATCCTGAATAATTTGCTTCAGGCGTGTAAAGAGCGACATTGTTCGCAATGGTTACAGTACCATAGCTTGCAGTACCCACTGAATCAAGGCTTAGCGTATCGTCTTCAGGGTCAGTATCGTTATTAAGTACAGAAATTCTATTGCTGCTCGAATCTTCTGCAACAGTAGAAGTATCTGTAGTGGTTTCAGGAGCGTTATTAATTACACTAACGGTAACTGAAACAGTTCCAGTCGCTTGAGCGCCATTTGCATCCGTAACCACATAAGTGAACTCGTCAGCACCGGTATAGTTCGTGCCATCTTCATTCTTTCCCGGGGTATAGGTAACCGTTCCATCATTGTTCTTAACTACTGTGCCGTTTGTAGCTGTACCAACAGAGGTAAGAGTAAAGGCATCATCCTCACGGTCGTAGTCGTTGGAAAGCAAGTTGGTCGTTATACCATCACTTGAACCTTCCTCAACATTTAAAACATCAGTAACGGTGACAGGGGCGTCATTAGAACCTGTAATAGTCAAGGTGACAGTCTGAGTGGCTGAGGCACCTGATGAGTCAACAACTGTGTATGTCATGCTGTCGGTGCCAGAGAAATTTTCATCAGGGCTATAGAACAACGCTCCTCCCATCAATGTCGCCGTACCGTCGCTCGGATTGGTGAAGGAGTCAATCGTCAACACGTCGCCGTCTGCGTCGGTGTCATTGGCCAGTACATCAACCCGAATTGAATCAATATCTTCCTCTAACGTAAGAGTATCAGCAACGGCAACCGGGGCATTATTTAATGCCTGATAATTTATAGTTACTTGTCCTTCGTCATAGATGATGTCACCATTTTCATCTTTAGCTCCATCTGTTACATAATAAACAAATGTATCCTGACCATAAAAATCGTCATTAACAGGAGAATAATTTACAATCCCGCCAAACACAGAAACCTTGCCAGATTCAGCTGTTTTAGTTGGTGGAAAACTCGGGAAAACGCCATAAAGACTCAGTTCGTCACTATCTGCGTCGGTATCGTTGGCAAGAACATCCAGAACTGCAGTACCGCTGCCTTGGATGAACGTGAAGCTGTCATCGACAGCTACTGCATCGGAGTTGACACCAGTGACAGTAATGCTGACAGTTCCCTGGTCTGTACCTCCCTTGCCGTCAGTCACCGTGTAAGTGAACTCATCAGCTCCGGAATAACCGAAATTAGGGGTATAAATTAATGAACCACTGGCAAGATTAACCTCACCATAAGAGGCATCACCGATTGACTTAATTGATAGATTATCGTCGTTAGCATCGGTATCGTTATCAAGAACATCAATAATGACAGCTTGGTTTTCATTAATAGTTTCCGCATCACTAGTAGCCACTGGATCGTCGTTATCGGCAGCTTTGTTACCAATCACAGTTCTAGTGTCGGCAGTTGCAATGCCGTCAACAGTAAAGACCAGTTTTGGGTCACCCCAAGGATGGGTGCCGTCCATAGTGATGGTTGCGGTTTGATCAGAGCTATTTTTGGCAGTACCCGATACAGAAGTTGCCTGCCAGTTCTGATCTTGTTCAACAACTACATTGGCACTAGTGTAGGTTTCACCCATAAACTCTAGCGTTCCCACAAGTGTGCGGGTGGCAGAGTAGTCTTCATTGAAAGCTATTGTTTGAGTGTAACTCTCAATAGTCACACCGTCTTCGGTGATGACGACTGTTTCAACTTCCTCGTATTTGTTAGAAGTGCTATTAAATCCAGGCGTTCCAGAGCGTGTCTCAACGTATACTGAACCATCTATTGTCTCACTCATCTCAAAGGTATAGCTGCCGTCATTTGACCACGTGTCTTTAATTGAGCGGGTGTCACCAGAGACAGTATTTGTCTCTGTGCTGACTCTGGTCTCACCATCGAATTTATCTATTACGGTCCAAAGTTCACCATTATGGTCAGTGTATTGCCACTGTTGAAGTTCGTTAATTGGTCCTTGATTGGGGCCACCGCCAGAATCTTGATCTTCTTCAGTCAGTTTGTGCATCGTACCATCTCTATTCATAGAGACAATTTCCATACTTTGGTCATGATGACCTTTAAAGAAATCGACATTGGTTCCATCAAGCTTATTACCAGTTCCCTCAATCCTGACGTCTCCATTCGGGGTAATCTCTGTGTCCATGTCGATGTTTTTATAGGTTTCTCCACGGAGCACTTTAGTACCAGTTAGCTCAATCTCGACATCAAAACGTTCGTTGAGGGTATAGGTTCTTATGTAGCTTTCGCCAGTATCGCCTTTAGTACTTGTGACTGTTTGCACAATTTTATTAAGCAAACCAGCATCATCAGTGGTGCGAACTTCGGTCACGTTAACTGTTTGTGTCTGCTTCGAGTTTTCACCTGTGAATGTGGTTGTTCCCTTAACTGTTGTGTTATCAAAACTTGTTTGATCCCAGGTATAGTTCTTAGAACCTGCAAAGCCCTCTGTGTCTTGAATAATGTATCTGTCGAGTGGGTTGCCCTCATTATGCATTTGGGCCTGACGGTCTGCGCCCTCATCAAACATATCAAACTCTTGAAATACACCCTCGGACATTTCAACAGTCAGCTTAATCAGAGGTCCACCCCATTGGTCGGTACCACTGGAAGTAATGACAGCGGTTTTACCGTTCAAAGCTTCCATTTGAGAACCTTCTGGAGCCACGATAACGCCGGTACCATACATATCCGAATACTTCCAACCATCTTCCAAGACAGAGGTAACAGTTATGTTGCTCATTAACATACCTGGACCCATAGCTTTGGTGCCTTCTGCGACCATTGTTGCCGTGCCATCTGGAGCATAGTTCACGGTTTGTACAAAATCTTCTCCAAAAGAAGAGGTTTCAGCACTGATTTCTTTAAAGCCATACTCACTGTCCTCAAAAGTGCGGACCCTTTCGGTCCACCTGTACGGAGTGTTAGCATCTAAAGCATCTGAATTGGTGAAGTTTTCTTCGCGTTCGGTTTCGAAGTGCTCGCCGTTATCGTCGAGGCCCTCGGTACGAGTTCTCAGGAATATTCCCCCATTAACTGTGTTAGTTTCCTTGGTTGTAAAGGTATCAGATATATCGAAAGTCACGGAAAGATCAGTTGTGCTAACGCCATTTGAAACTAAATATGCTTCAACACCATCTTCAACAAGGCTAGACTCTTCTGCTTCAGTAATATTATCGAAATCGATACTCTCATCTGACCACAATCCCCCATACCAGTTTTCTATTGAGCTGTAGTCAAACCCGGTTACACCATCTGTGCCGCTACTTGATATTACTTCAGGGAGAGGGGGGCTCCCTACTTGACCTCCTTGATCCCACGCATCTACTGCGCTTATATCGAACACCACACTGATATCAAGTTCATCAGTTGTAAGAGTGACAATATCTGTGATTATTACTTCTTCTTCCACAGATATTTCTTCACCTTGGTCGTTGGTAAAAGTGAATGTCCACGAACCACTTTGCATTTGATCAAGCTGACCCATCATATTTTGATCGAAGTCTTTGTAGAAATCATCACCCATCCGGTAAATGCTCACACCATCAATGGTAAGATCATTTGGGTTATTTGGATCATATGACAGTGTTACGCTGACACCATCTTCATTTTTTGCTGTTGCAGCTGACGCTCCATCACTGGCGGTTACTGTTTGGATTTCCCAATTTTGGTTTCGAGTGATTACGACGTCAATGTCAGTGTAGACTCCGCCAACATAATCCCAGCCGATATGATCAGTATCACCAGTAACTGTTATCACTGATGAACCATCATTAGCCCAGGTCTCTGTCATCTTATAGTCAATACCACCATCAGCAGATTTGTATTTGATAACATTTTTCGATTGTTGAGCATCGTTATCCCAATAATTTGAGTTAGTTCGCACATCGCCATACTCATTGGTTTCTTCTGAGATCCAAGTTCCATCCTGCTCCGATTCTACGACGGTCCATTCAATGCCATCGTGGTCGAAGTAAGTCCATTCATTCTGGAAATTGTCAGCCGACATGGAAAAATCACCCGGCCCATGAGTCGACAAGATATCGCCATCAACGGTGATTCCATCGTCCCAGCCGATAGTCACTGTTTCACCTGCTGCATTAGTCGCCGTTCCGGAGAGACTGGCTGTATTCCAGTCAGTGTCACGGGTTTCGGTGACGTCGATATTGGTATAAATTTCACCAACATACATCCAGCCAATATGATCGGACGTGCCGGTAGTCTTCATTGTTGAAGTTCCTGAAGTTTCGTTGAAGATTTCAGTCTTTGTAAAATTAATAATATCTTTGGCTTCTATACCTGATCGACCAGCGTTACTAAAGCTCTCCGACCAAGTATTAGTCTTATTCGCTTCATCCCAAGTGGACTCCATGATTCGAACATCACCATTAGAGCCAGTTTCAGTAGAGGTCCAAGTATCGCCTGATTGTTTGTCAACCACCGTCCAAGTTGTGCCGTCGCCGTCTTCCCATGTCCATGAATTCTCAAAGCTCTGACCAATATCCCCAGCCACTAGATTACCGCCGATTGTCAACTGATTCTCGTTAGGACTATAGCCAATTGCTATGTTTGTATCGCCATTTGCATTTGTGCCCGTACCCTCAATACTTTTTACATTCCAGTCCCCATCACGTGTAACGGTAAGGTTAAGATCGGTGTAGATTTCACCTAACTGCATCCAGTCAATATGGTTAGTGCTACCAGTAATCACTTCTGTAGATCCACCTCCTTCAGTGAAACTTTGAACTCTTGTAGCATTGGAGATAGTAACGTTACTATTTGCATTCGAATCGGTGAAAATTTCAGTCATTGTTTGGGTTTGAGTGTTATTATCCCAGGTATGACTTTCAACACGCTTAGCGCCTTCCTGCGGACCTGACGTTGCAGTTTCAGTGCGGGTCATAGTGCCATCCGCTTCCTGCTGTGTCATTGTCCATACAGTGCCATCCCAATCGGTCCACTCTACCGTCAATGCTGCGCCATCAAAGAGGAATTGACCATCAACATAAGTCAATAATGCTGAGCCAACCGTACCGCTGGCAGCGGTGATAGTGTGTGTACTATCGTAGGTTATAGTGACTGCAACTTCTTTCGGTCCGTTAAGAGGCATCCAGTCGATATGATCGGTTGTGCCGGTAATAGTTCTTGTTTCAGTTCCAGCATCACCGTCCCAGATAGATATTTCATTAACTTTATCGCCATTTGTATTAGTCTCAGTCATCGTCCGAGTGTTGGTCTGGTCGGCGTGACTCCAGACATTGGTTTCAGAACGCTCCGCACCAGTCGCGTTAGCTTTAGAAGAATCTGTATATTGGGTTTCTGTTCGAGACCAAGTTTCTCCGTCCTGAATTTCTTTAACCACCCAAACTGTGCCGTCCCAGTCTTCCCATTCTGAATCGTTTTCCCAGTACTGATCTTCGTTTACCTTGAAATCATCAGGGTTTTCGACACCGCTGTCGCCAAAAGTTATCTGATTATTAGACCAGCTAAAGTCATCAGTCACTCCGTCAGTATCCGTACCGGTGCCAGAGACTTTATAGATTTCCCAGCTTGCATCGCGTTCAATAGTTACACTAACATTGGTATAAATGCCATGCAGTGGATACCAGGCAATATTGTCTGTGCTGCCCGTGATTGTTTCAGATGAGGTGCCGTTAGGGTTGTAGGTTTCTACTCGAGTATAGTCAAGATGTTCTCCGTTCGCATCAGTAGAGCCATCCTCATCATAGGACTCACTCCAAACAGATGTCTGTTTGATAGAATCCCAGCTTGATTTAAATACTCGAACGGCGCCATTATCACCAGTCTCTGTAGATGTCCAAACATCTCCCACTTGTGACTCGACCACACTCCAAAGAACGCCTTCCCAATCTGTCCACTCCCAAGTGCTTTCCCAACTTTCTTGCTCTTGGCCGCCGCCGCCGAAGTTGCCAGTGTCTTGAATTGCTTCACCACCGAAACTCAACTGATAGGTATCAGCATCCCAGCCAAAGTCATCGGTCACTCCGTTGGTATCTGTACCCTTACCAGTAATGCTCTGAGTATTCCAGTTATTGTCACGCACAACGGTGACTTCTACATCGGTATAGATTTCCCCAAGATAAATCCAGTTAATCTGGTCGGTCGCTCCCTTGGTAGTCTCTGAGGAAGTGCCGTCTTCATTCCAAGTCTCGCGAATCGAATAGTCCCGGTTATCGGTGCCGCTTTTGAATGAAGAGGTATAAATATAGTCGTTGACATCACTGTCCCAAGCAGAAGAATTAATGCGCACATCGCCATTACTACCCTCCTCCGTCGAGGTCCAGGTATCGCCATCCTGCTTATCGGTAACTGTCCAGGTGACGCCATTGCCATCTTGCCATTCCCAAGTATTAACGTAAGCTTCCTGCATAAGATTGGAACGATCGTCACCGCCACTCTGATAGGCTACGCCGCCAATAGTCAGCTCTCCATCGACAAAACCGAATGTGACGTCGCCATCGGCGCTGCCACTAACAGAGGTAATATTCCAGTTTGAATCACGTTCAATAACAACTTCGAGACCAGTATAAGCAGTTTGAAAATCCCACCAACCAAAGTGGTTATCTTTGCCGGTGATTGTTTCGGTCGACGAGCCGTTAGTGTTTCTCACTTCAACTCGGGTAACGTCGATAGAGCCATCGGCAGAGGTGAACGTGTCGGACCAAGTTTCTGTGTCACCACTCCAAGTATTTTTATGGATACGAACGTCACCATTATCACCTCTTTCTGTGGAGGTCCAAGTGTCGCCTTCCTGTTTATCAGTTACGGTCCAGGTAACGCCATCCCAGTCTGTCCATGTCCAAGAGCTTTCGCTTGTCTCAACATTAGCGTGCCCGCCATCGCCTTTGAAATTAGCGATAGCAACGCCATCAATCAAGATATCTCCAGAGCCTGAATCAAAGGTTACATTTTTTCCGTCTGCGGTTCCAGTTGCTTCGGTAATAGTCCAGTCTGAATCTCGCTCTATGGTTATATCAACACTATCATAGCTACCAAATTTATCGATTTTTCCGGTTATTTTTTCCGTTGAAGAGCCGTCAGCTCGCTGCGTCTCGACACGTTTAAAGTCGGTATTTCCATCTGCTGATTTTTCAGAATCGGTCCAGATACTGGTCTGCGTTCTTTCATTCCAGGTAGATGAGTGCACGCGCTCATCGCCAGTCTTTGTTCGTTCGCCAGCACCATCTTCTGTATAAGCGATTTCTTCGGAAGTCCAGGTTTCACCTTCTTGGGAGTCGGTAACCACCCATATCTTGCCATCCCCGTCTGTCCATTCCCAAGAGCTTTCCCAATTTTGGCTCTCATTAAAGTTAAAGTCCATATCATCACCGAACTGAACAGGTTCACCGTCAATCAATAATTCTTCATTTTCATTTAAACTAAATACAGCGCCCGAGGAAAGATCAGAACCACTAAGCGTCATTCCTTCCCAAGTATGTGCGATTGTGACAGAGACATTATCATAAGTCTGAGGCAGCCACATCCAGCCGAGTTGGTTGGTTTTGCCGGTTATCGTTTGGCTTGAGGTTCCATCATCGTTCCAAACTTCAGTTCTGGTGTAATTCTGTTGACCGTCATTACTGACGTAGGTTTCCGTCATTGTTGATGTGCCTGTGTCGTCATCCCAGCTCGAGGTATGCGTACGTACGTCTCCGTTTGAGCTTGTTTCAGTCGAAGTCCATACACCACCAATTTCTTCATCACGAACGAACCAAGTAACGCCTTCCCAGTCTGTCCATGACCATTCATTTGCCTCACCCTCTTTGAAGTGAGGCTGGTTGTTTTGCATATCACTGACAGATTCACCATCAATCAAAATATCATTGTTGCTAAAAGTCACCACGAGGGTTGCACTTGAAATATCTGGATCTTGGACGGTACCAGAAATGTTTGTTACGTTCCAATTGGCATCACGCTCAACTGTGGCATTAATGCCATCGTATGTCTGACCTAAGAAATACCAACCAATCTGATCGAATGTGCCGGTAATGGTTTCACTAGAAAGGCCAGTCTCTTCATTCCAAGTTTCAGCCCTAGTAAAGTCAAATCCCATTTCAGTATTAACTTCATGCACGCTCCAGGTGCTGACTTTTGTTGTGTCATTCCAAGAACTAGAGCTAGTTCTTGAATTTCCTGTCGCATCACCACGACTTCCATCATCATTCATTTCATAGGCAGTTTCAGTCGAAGTCCATACACCGTCTACATCCTTCTCTACAACCGCCCAGATTGTATTATTCCAGTCGTCTGTCCATTCCCACTCGTTGGTTTGGTCACTAGCAAAATGGTCGTCAAAACCGAAATCCATTTGAATTGACTCGCCGTCAATCAATAATTCATTATTAGCATAAGTAAATGTCACTGTTTTACTGTCCGAATTGACAGCAGTTCCAGTGATATTTATGGTGTTCCAGTATTGGTCTAAGGTTTCAACAACATCTATACTGGTGTAGAGTTCATGCAGCGGCATCCATCCGATTCCATCGGCTGTTCCAGTATAAGTCTTTGTTGCACCATTCGGACCAGATTCTTCGACCATCGTCGAATTTATACCTCTACTTTCACTTGTAAATACTTCAGTAAAGGTGTTTGTTTGTGTTGAATCATTCCAAGTACTACTATTGACACGTGTATCACCATTGCTACCCGTTTGTGTTGAACTCCAGGTGCCGTCAACGTCTTTATCAACAACTGTCCAAGTAGTTCCTTCCCAGTCTTCCCAGGTGTAGACATTAGCGTGGGTTTCTTGGTGGGATTCGTCTCCTTCAAAATAACCACCGTCCTGCTGGTCATTCTGTCTTTGTTTGTCTGGGCCAGAATATTCATACCAAACTTCAAGAATGGCATCATTAAAAATATTTTCAAGCGCAGTTGTTGAAATAGTTGGGGTAAATTCTTTACTATCTATACTTCCATCGTCAGAAAAAGTAAGATTTATTTCGTTAATATATATTGATTCTGTTCCATAATCGACATTCTGACCACCAAAGCCAATGGTTATATTATCGTTGCCGTCTTCATCAAATGAAGCTGAAGCAGTAACATTATTATAATTCGTGATACCAACTTGCTTAAGCAACTCTTCAGCTGCAGTCTTTGCATATTGATCATTATTATCAGGGTCTGAATACTGGAACCACATTTCGATACTTTCTTCATTAATAGCTGAAATACCAAGAGTATCTATCCCCGTATCATCAAGGGTAGTCAGTTGACCAGTTTCATCAAAACTCCATGTTATATCTAGGCCTGTAACTGAGGCACTAGCAAAAGTATATGAATCGGCTGTTATGTTAAGTGAAACGGGACCGGCCTCTTCATCTTCTTCCGCATCTATAGCTACATCAAGGTTAGAAATGTTAGTTAGTCCTTGCATTTCTAAGTAACCTTTTACAGCTCCTATGACATATTGTTGCATAGGGTCAAATTCTTGGTTGTTGTTAGTATTACTGTTAGTGTTAGTATTACTGTTAGTGTTAGTATTACTGTTAGTGTTAGTATTACTGTTAGTGTTAGTATTACTGTTAGTGTTAGTATTACTGTTAGTATCAGTATTAGTATTAGTGTTAGTATTAGTGTTAGTATTAGTGTTAGTATTGTTGCTAGCGTTAGGATCACCAGCTTCTATTTGAACAATGATTTCGTCTATATCAGACTGAACTAAGCCTTGAGCTTGTAGAGCAGATTTGGTACTATCGGTTAAACTATTAGAATTAGTAGCGTACTCATTACCAAGTGATTGCATGGCTTCATCAATGGTAGATGCACCAGTTACAGCAGCAATAATCTTACTATCAAAAACATCAGAGTCACCACCACCACCACCGTCGTCGTGATTTTCAATTTGATACAAGATTTGGCCTATATCTTCATTACTTAGACCTGCACCGATTAGTGCGTTTCTAACATCTGCTGAGAAATCTTTATTATTGCTGTTGTAGTTTTCTTCTAAGGATTGGTAGGCTAGTTCAATTGTGCCTTTTCCAGTTGCTGCAAGAATTTCTGAATCAAAATTAGCCTGATTAGCCATTACATTCCCCTTAATTGGTTATTTGTCTCAATTAGAATAAAACAAAATAATATAAAGTATTTATAACTAGTCTTGATTCTACACCTTTTTTATGGTCAAGTAAACTTCTTTCTGTAAATTGACATCTATTCTATCTCCATTTGCTCTATTTTACCCTTAAATACATTCTGCCACCAACCCACTGTTCTGACACTTCCATCACAATAGCGGATACCAACCTTAAACAGGATTCCTCGTTGGCAAATATCTTTGCCACCTTGGTGCGTTGTTTAACCGTTTGATTAAGTCGTTCAATCATATTGCTTGTTCTTAGGCGTTTTCTATTAAATTCACATAAGTCCATACCAAACACCGTTAAACCCTCTGGGAGGTTGCCCTCAGCCCACTGACTGAGCTTAGGCATGGATTTAGCATAACGCTCAACAAACAAATCAAGTTGACGCCTGGCGTCATCTTGATTAGCTGCATTAAAGATTGCGCGGATGTCACTGGCAACCTCACTCTTTTTGCTTTGCTTGGTCACATAGCTTTGCGCATTTTGTTGTAAGTGGAACTGACAACGTTGCCAAGCAACGTTGGGCATAACCGCTTTGCGAGCAGCTTTAATACCATGGTGAGCGTCACTGACTAACAACTTGACACCATGCAAGCCTCGTTTATGCAAACTCTTAAAGAACTCACGCCAGTGCACTTCAGCTTCACTCAGACTCACCTGAACGCCAAGTACTTCTCGCTTACCTTGAGGATCAATACCAATGGCAATTAATACTGCGCAATCTCTAACTATCCCATCTACACGAACTTGTTCATACCTAGCATCAACCAACAAATAATCCATTGCTCCGAGTGCTCGATTACGCCATGACTCAAGACTATCATCAAGCTCTTTTGAGGCATTTGAGACCATTTGTGCTGAGACTTCAAAACCACACATACCTTCAACAATTTTGCTTACCTTGCGAGTACTAACACCATTAATGTACATTTCACTCAGTGCAATGTTTAAAGCACGCTCAGAGCGTAAGCCTTTATCTAAACAATTGGGGTAGAAGCCACTGTCTCGTGTTTGCGGCACCGATAAATCTAATTGGCCAATACGCGTCTTGACGCGTTTTGGCTTATAACCATTAGCATAATCAAGACGATCATTGCTACGCTGATAATGACCAGCACCAAGGTGCTGTTCTCGCTCTAGGCGCATTGCTTCATTAAACAAAATCTCCATGGCCTGTGGCATGGCTTCCATGCCGTAGGTTGAGATTAGCTCATGCACACTGTTTAAATTACTACCATCAACACCATTAAAATCTTTAAAATTACTATTGCTCATCATTTATTACCTCTATTATTTTTATGCTAAAAAACAATAGAATAGATGACGGGCACTTTTTTGAGTTTTTATTTTTACTTTTTTTTAAAAGAAAAAATTCAAACAAGTGCCTTTAGTGAATTTACAGAAAGTTTTTTACAGTACCTTTTTTATTTAATTTTGTGTAAAAATTTAAATATTAAGTTGAACTATTTAAAAAAATTATTAATAGTTTTTTTTCTTTGTTATTGTTCAGAAAGAGCTCTTGAAGCCATGCGATTTAGTGGACTAATAATGTATTCAAAAATTGTACGCTTTTCGCCGAGCATATCAACTTGCGCTAACATGCCAGGTAGAATATTTGGATTGATGGGTGATTTTGAAAAAGTTGAGCCTGTAGTTTTTACCCAACCATCATAATATATTTCACCTTGTTGGGTGGTGGTAGTGTTGTGTGCAATTTTTACCACTTCACCCTCCATAACGCCGTAACGTGAAAAATCATACGCCGTATAAGAAACACGTGCATATTGCCCAATGGTGACCTTGCCAATGTCTTTGGGTAGGATTTTAGCCTTAATTAAATAATACTCCTCTTGCGGCACAACCTCGATCAATACATCTCCTGCACGCACAACAGCGCCTATACCTGCAGGATTAACTGCCGTAATAACGCCATTAATTGGAGAAATTAGCTTGCTAAATTGAAGTTGTAATTCTGCTCTTTGCATTTGATCGTTCGCTTCTAGAATTCGCTGATCAATTTGCACCAATTTGATTTCAGGCTCAATACCCGACGCAACTAATTTAGCATAAATATCGCGCTCTTTATTTAGTAATAAGATTTTATTAGTCGCCATATTAAAGGTTGATTGAGCTTCTTGTGTGTCTAATGCAATCAGCACGTCATTTACCTTAACCAAGTCACCAACACTAATATCCATAGCACTTACCGAGCCCGGATAGCGAGATTGTACTTGCTGAACCTTTCCAACAGGCTCTACCAAAGCTTCTGCACGCACCACTTGATCAATTTCAGCTACATAAGCCCAAGATAAGAAAAATACAAAGAATACAGCAATGATATAAAACAACACATTATGTACAGTGCGCTCTCGCAATACTTTATCTAACATTTAGCTTTGCTCCTGTGGCTTTTGCTGTTGGGGTTGCTTTGCCTGCTGCGCAGCTTGTAACACCTTGTCTTTAGGGCCATCGGCCACAATACGTCCAGAATCAAACACTACCACTCTGTCTACCAAGCTTAATAATGTCCCTCTATGAGTGATCAATATCAAAGTCTTATCTTTAAGTCGTAGCTGCAAATCTTTAAGAAGTTGCTGTTCAGAGCCGCTATCCATGGCACTTGACGGCTCATCCATAATAATAATTTTTGGATCACCCACAAATGCACGAGCAATACAAATAGCTTGTCGCTGACCACCAGACAAACCCTTACCCCCTTCGGATAATAAAGTTTCATAACCATCAGGTAGATTTGAAGCAATCTCATCAACATTGGCAATTTTGGCAGCAGCAATCATTTGCTCATCCGTTGCATCAGGATTACCCATTAGTAAATTTTCTTTTAACGTGCCAGAAAACAACATTGGCACTTGCATAACCACACCAATATGTTGGCGCACATCATCTGGATGCATATGACTAATATCATGATTATCAATTTTAATCGAGCCTTCACTTGGATCATAAAGCCCGGCAATTAATCTTAATATTGATGTTTTTCCTGAGCCAATTTTTCCCACAATGGCAATTTTTTCACCTGCATATAGTTGCAAGTTAAGCTGCTTAACAACCGCTTCTTTTTGCTCTGGATAAGTAAGAGAGGCATTAACAATAAAAATAGCGCCCTCAACTTTATCAACACGAACCTGGTGAGTACGACCAAGCTCCTTAACAGGCTGCTGCATCAGTTGGCCAAAATTTTCATAGGCTGTTACTGCTTGATTAAACCGACCTAATAAGTTGCTTACTTGGCCAAGTGGCGCCAGTGTGCGGCCTGATAAAATTACACAGGCGATGAGTGAGCCCATAGTGAGTGTACCATCAGCAATCAAAAACACACCGTAAACCACAATACCAACTTGAGAAAGCTGCTGGCCCGATTGGGAGAAGTTGGCAGTTAGCTGTGACCAAAACTTTGATTTGGCTGAAATAATACCTTGGCGATCCACGCTATCCACCCAGCGATCCTTTAGCAAGTTAATACCTTTTAAGGTTTTTAAAGTTTCCATGCCGCTTAATACTTCAACAATAACACTTTGTTTACTTTGCCCATCCTGGGCGGCATTAAAGGTAAGCTTGCGAATAACAGGCTGAATTAGCAAGCCTACAATAATCACTACAATAACGATAATAGCTGGAACAGCAGCCACAGGGCCGCCAATACCGTAAAGCACAAATAAAAATAAAACAATAAAAGGTAAATCAACAAAGGCGACAAATGATGCGGAGGCAATAAAATCTTTTAAGGAGTCAAACTCTTTTACCACGGCAGAAATGGCACCTGTTGGCTGATTAATAAGCTGCTCATTACGAGAGATTCGGTCAAACAAATTATCAGAAACCTCAATATCCACCATGGCACTAGCTTTATCTGTATAAAGCCCACGCAACACTTTCATGATAAAGTCAAATAATACAATAACCAATATACCCACTGTAAGCGCAACCAGAGATTCAATCGCATTATTAGGAATAACGCGGTCATATACCACCATAATATAAAAAGCACTAAAGAGTGCAAATACATTAATAAAGACAGAGGCAGACATTACCTGAATATAAAGCTTTTTATTCTTTAAAACAGGACCCCAGAACCAATGATCTTTGGCTAATAATTTATAACTTTGTTTAGGCATTTATTTTGCTGGATGGATAGACATTTTTTCAATCAACTGCTCATTTAGAGCCCAATAATTAATATTAAGAGATTGCATTTTAAATGGGTAAGAGGCAAGATCACGCTTAATTTTATTTAAGCGTAATTGTGTTTGAAATTTAGACAATAAACCCTCTTCAACTACAGCTGATCTTTGCGTTATTTGTTTAAGTTTTTCAGATAAATTAATTTCTTTCTTTTTTGTAGTTATGCTTTCAATTTTTAAATTTTGATATTTTTTTGTTAGCTTGTTTAGCTCTAGGAATTTATCTTGTTTAAGTGCGCTCATCATATCATTTTGCACCTTGATACGATACATTAGTCCACGTTTTTTTACCTTACTTAAACCACTATCAAACAGTGGAACAGTAAGATTAATACCGCCATAAATTTCATGCTCATCTGCCTTGCGTGTCAGATCATAGATCACACCGGTAATTGATGCATTTAATTGTGGCATGTTTTCAGATTTGAGACTTTTTATTTGACTACTTAAAGCTGATTTTTCAAAGTTGATAATTTTTTTTGAACGCTCATATTGAATCGGATCAGATATAGTAAACTCAAGAGACTGCTTGTTGTTAATTAAGCGCTGTCCAAACTTTACAATAGCTTGATTTACAATATTTAGATCGGCATTTTGAATTCCAAACTCATTCTTTAGAATGGCTACTTTTGCAAGCCTCTCTTCTTTTAAAGTTTGAGCTTCAGTTTGCAAATCAAGCAAAGATAACTGCGCTTGACGAACATCCATTATTGTGCCAATACCACTGGTAAACCGCAACTTAATCTCTTTAATTGTGTTATTAGCAATATCAATATCCAAACCCAATCCTGCCAACATTCTATCTAGCATAATGACATCATTAGTCGTATTTAACAATCTTTGCAAAACACTAGAAAAAGCTTGACGATATTCAAGCTTTAAAGCTTCCTTTCTAAGAATTTCTGCATTGGTTTTATACTCCACCACGCCAAAATCATAAAGATTTTTACTTAGCGTTACCACACCATCCAAGAACTTACGATCAAGATCATCAGCTCTTAATATGTTGGCATCCAAACTATGACTAATTGGAATCTTGCTTTTAGTTGATAGATTGATTTTTAAACCATTTTCTGCCAAAATTTGATCAACACTAATACCCTTAAGAGTAATTTCGTTAGCCTTTTCAATCACACTCGGATGGCTTGATACACTCTGTGATACAATCATTAAGTTAGTATCAGCTATTACATAAGTTGAGAGCAATATTACAGGTATTGCTAAAATAGGTTTTTTAAACATATAACTACTTACAGAACATCGACACTGTAATTTAAAGGCTCTACATTCACATCACCCGTGTCAATGAGCATGTCTTGTAATGTCAATTGAATATCGTCAACACCATCTGCCGGATTGATATAGACCGTACCAATCTTTTGTTCTATGAGTACTGTACTTCTGCCAGTATCATTGCTTGTATCAATATCCACCAGAGCACTTGAATCACCTAGAGCAACTGCACCAGTTGCTTTGTTAGCAGTATATATGGTGAATGACTCCTCATCAATTTCCATGGTCCAAGTAGCGTTTTCCTCAGAAGCAAATGTTGTGACACTGTCTAAGTCACTTGCAGTAAAACCAAGCGTAAACTCAGTACCATAAACTTCACTTGCTGAGGCATTAAGCGAGTCGACCCCTTCAGCGTCAAGATAAAGATCGAATGCAGCAATTGTTTCTGTAGACCCACTAGAATAGTCCTCTCCATTTATCGCGATTGAAGCTTCTGCTGCTGTCATTGTCGTGATATTTCTTACTTGGATCAGTTTAACCATATCTACAACTGTGCCGGAAGCATCACTCGTTGCACTCTCAGCAGTGCCATCGTCGTCGGTATAGCTCGCTGTAACTGTAAAGGTTGAGCCGAGATCATCATCATCTAGCACTAGGGTTGAGTTTGTTGCTCCGGAAACATCTGTACCATCTTTAGCCCACTGATAACTGATAGTACCCAATCCATCAACATCTGCCAAAGTATTCGAGGCGGTAAGCGTTGAGCCAGTCTTGGCCGTGCCAGCAATACTTACTGCACCAGTCGGGTCGTCGTTGACCGCGGTGACAGTGACGGTTACTGTGGTCGATGTACTCGTATCAGTGCCATCAGTTGCTGTGTAGGTGAAGGTGTCGCTACCATTGAAGTTAGTAGCTGGGGTGTAGGAAACTGTACCATCGCCATTATCTAAAACTGTGCCGCCGTTGGTTGCAGCAGATTTAGAGGCAAGTGTTAGAGTAGTGCCTTCAGGGTCGCTATCATTAGCAAGTACGGAGATAACTGTTGCTGATGCATCCTCTGCAATAGTTTCACTGTCTGCTACAGTTGTTGGAGCGTCATTAACACCGGTTATGGTGACCGTTACTGTTTGCGAAGTGCCGTCTTCCGCGGTGACTGCGAATGTGTCTGTGGTCGTAGCGGCAGCAGCCAAAGCGCTGACGGTTGCATTCGTGTTGTCTAATGTGTAAGTCCAATCACCAGCGGCTGTCATGGTGTATGTACCGTAACCATTAGCGGAGTCGGTCGCAGTCGAAACTGCGGTAAAGACATTGGCGTCATTGTTAGCATCGACATCGGTGTGCGTTAGTGTTCCGGTTGCGGTCGTTGTAGAGGCATCCTCGGTTACTGCGCCCGTTGTGGTTCCGGCTATCACCGCTGCGTCATTGGTACCGGTAATGGTAATGGTGACATCTTCAGTGGTGCCGTCCTCTGCGGTCACAGTGATGGTATCTGTAGCACTCTGAGAGGCGCCTAGCGCATCAATTGTAGCATTACTACTATTAAGTGTATAGGTCCAGACGCCAGCACTAGTTACGCTATAGGTACCATAAGTTGAGGCAACGTCGGTGACTGCTAAGAATGTGTTGTCATCATTGCCAGTATCTGCATCCGTGTGTGTCGCGGTAGCCGATACCGTTGCCGTACCTTCTGCAATAGTACCGTCTGCTGCGGTGATAACCGCTGCATCATTGATATCATTAATGCTTACTGTGATTGCTTGGTCGGTTGTGTTAGGCGATGCAATAGTAGCGCCATCTGTATCAGTCGTTTCAGAAGCCGTCACCGTGACAGAGTAGCTACTCTTGACCTCATAGTTTGGTGAGGCAGCAAATGTCAAAACCCCGCCAGTTAAGCTAAACGAATCAGAATCATCACCGCCACTAATCGTAAAGGCGATGGTGTCATTCTCATCATCACTAGCGGTAAGAGTTAATACCGCTGTTTGGTTTTCATCCACTGCAACTGTCTCTGCCGATGAGAATACTGGGCCACCCTCGACGTTGGTCACGGTTACTGTTAGTGCCTGATCAACGCTTACCGTGCCATCACTCGCAGTAACTGTTAAGGAGTAAGTATTATCGTCAGCAACTGGGTCTATCAATTCATAATCGGGGGCCGTATTAAAGGTTAAAACACCAGTCGATGGAACAATACTAAAGAGTGCTGAGTCAGTGCCAGAGATTGAATAGGTAATATCATCAGACTCGGCATCAGTTGCAGTAATAATCGCTGCCGCAGTGCCATTTTCAGGAGCAGAAGCCGTAGCCGATGAGGTAATTACTGGAGCATCATTGGTACCGGTAATGGTAATAGTAATATTTTCAGTGGTGCCATCTCCTGAGGTCACAGTTATGGTATCAGTAGTGCTTTCTGAAGCACCTAGAGCATCTATTGTGGCATGATCATTATTAAGTGTATAGGTCCAAACACCTGCACTGGTCACGGTGTAAGTACCGTAGCCGTTAGCGGAATCTGTTGCAGTTGAAACTGCGGTAAAGACATTGTCGTCGTCGTCAGAGTCGACATCCGTGTGTGTCGCGGTAGCCGATACCGTTGCCGTACCTTCTGCAATAGTGTCGTCTGCTGCGGTGATAACTGCCGCATCATCTTTACCAAACACTGAAACTGTTACGGCGTGTGTATCATTATTGCTATCAGTGATGGTAAAGGTATCTTGATAACTATCCCCATCGGACTGCGCTTGTCCATGTGATTCTGAAGTGTGAAGAGTGTAAGTCCATGTGGAGCCACTATCGTTTGAAATGTCTCCATAAAAGCCGGTAAGTGACGTTGCCGCTCCTGCAACAGCAGTGAACGTTATTGATGTATCATCTTCTGAAAGTGTCTCGAGCGTGTCCGCCGCCAATGATATTGTGGTTCCGGAATCAACAGCAGCCTTAACTTGAGTAACAAGTGTTTCAGCACCCATATTTAGGGTATCTTTTGCTGTCGCAACATCAAACGCAGTAATTGAATCAATTTCAGTATTTACATTGACAATCGCCTTACTAACGGTTGTTACAAGTGCTGTTACCTCGTCACTTACCTTGTCAGTAGTCGCCTCGACGTTTTTGGCAGTGACTTCTAGCTCTTTAGCGGTAACCGCGGCAGTTTGCTCTGCGGTAACGTCTTCTCCAGCAGCATCTATAATAGCCTGAAGTGCAGCGGCTTCGGCCTCTAGTACCGCTTTTTCTTGAGCCTTTACGGCTTTAATTTGAGTATCAGCAGCGGTGACAGCTGTAGTTGCAACAGCAGCAATAGTCGCTGCATCTGTTAAATCCAAGTCTTGTTCGGCTGTTTTTTCTGCCTCTTTAGTGGTGACTTCTAGCTCTTTAGCAGTGACCGCGGCAGTTTGCTCTGCGGTAACGTCTTCTCCAGCAGCATCTACAATAGCCTGAAGTGCAGCGACTTCTACTTGAAGTGCAGCGGCTTCGACATCGACTGCATCGTTTGCTGCACGAACTGCAATTTCCTCTCCCATTTTTGTTGCGACCGATGACATGGCAAGAACAAACCCTTCAGTTGAATTAAGGTCATCGCCAGCAGAAGAATCAATTGCTTCAGCAATTGAGTTGACTGTTGTAAAAAGTTTTGTTGCCACTTTTTCAAAGGCTATCGCATTTGCAGTACCATCATTTTCAGTTGAAAAAGGGTTAAAGCTGTTAATGTCAATCGCTGTATCGTCCAAACCCAAGATATCGAGTGCATCAGCATTACTTAAACCTGCTTCTACTAATGTTGTTAGTGGCGTGATTACCGTAGCCGAAGCCTGAGCTTTCATAACCAGGTTTTCAACGTTAGAGCCGGAGA
>Ga0209667_1000908_pt1 | contig 23120 bp, 21 predicted proteins | sample SaaInlV_165m_DNA_2_FD_184682 | JGI IMG/M metagenome (GOLD analysis project Ga0209667, IMG submission 184682) | Marine microbial communities from expanding oxygen minimum zones in the Saanich Inlet - Saanich Inlet SI037_S3LV_125m_DNA (SPAdes)... | ecosystem: Environmental > Aquatic > Marine >... | reverse complement strand
TCCTTCTTGGATAATTAATAAAAAATTGAACTCTTTTTTTAATAATTTTTTAAACTCTTTAGCTAAAATTACTAGAAAATTTTTTAACTAGATATTTGTTTTTCAGAAATTACTGTTGATATAGCAAATAATTTTTCATGAGTGGAACTAACTAAAAATTTGTAAGTATTATCATTTTTTAAACTAACGACTGGTTTTGAATCTTCATAATCAGTTATTATATTAAATAATTCAATTTGTTTTTTAATTGATTTTATTACTGCCTCTTTAATTGCAAATTTTGAGGCAAATGTTTCTGCAGAATTTTTTTTATTCAAACAATATTTAATTTCAGATTCTGTAAATATTTTTTTATAAAATTCTATATTTTTTTCAAAAGGTTTTTCTTGAAATCTTTTAATCTCTACTATATCAATTCCAATTCCAAAATTTTCAAGCATGTAGAAATTAGTAAATAGGTTTATTTATTATCCACTCATTTTTTCATCATATAATGACTACAGATATTGAAAGTACAGTAAAAAACATTTTTTTTGAAGTATTTCCAAACTTATCTGAATCTGATTTCTCATGGGATAAAGAACAAAAAGATTATGAACATTGGGATTCTTTTGCTCAATTAAATTTAATCACTTTAACTGAGACCAAATTTGATATTTCTTTTACTTTGGACGAATCTATTGATATTAAATCTGCTAGTGATCTTCTCAAAAATATTAAATCTCATTCATCATGAATATTGTTGATTTTTTAAAAAATTCAGCAAACAAATATCCACAAAAAATTGCTCTCATTTCTGAAAATGATTCTTTCACTTTTAGTGAACTTTGGAAATTAGTAAAAGATTTTTCATTGCCTGTAGAATTACTTAAACAACAAAATGTAATTAGTTTGATATCTGAAAATTCATCATCTTTTGTTATTGCATATCTAGGAATAATGAATTTAGGGAAAACCGTTCATATAGTATCTCCAGAAATTTCTGAAACGAATTTAACAAATCAAATCATTTCCTCAAATTCATCTATGATTATTTGTTCAGAATCTATTTTTCATAAAATTTCTAAGTTTAATTCAATAAAAATACCTATTTTTCAATTAAATGATATTCCTAAAAATACTAATAGTTTTTCTTCTGAATCTAACGAAATAGCATATTTGATTTATACATCTGGAACTACATCTGAACCTAAAGGAGTTGGAATTAATCACTCTATAGTTGAATTTGCCACTAAAAATATTGTTCAAGTTTTAAAATATTCAAATTCTGATGTTGATGTTTTACCACTTCCACTACATCATTCATTTGGATTGGGGTGTTTACATGTATCATTATTTGTAGGTTCCACCCTAATTTTATTAAAAAATTCTTCTGATTTACAAAATATTTTAGATACTATGAAAAAATATAATGCAACAACTTTAGCAGCAGTACCAGCTACATTATCAAAATTTTTAAAATTTAATGAAAATAATTTAAAAGATTATTTTTCTGATATTAGATTAGTTATTACTAATACTACAAAAATTCCTATAAATACGATTCAAAAATTTAAAAAAATTATTTCCAATGGTAATTTAGCAACATATTATGGTTTAACTGAGGCTTCAAGAAGTAGTTTTATGATTTTTAATGAACATACATCTTTTGATCAATCTGTTGGTAAACCAGCTCCTAAAGTAAATATAAAAATCGATAATCAAATGACTAAATCAAAAATTGGTGAGATTTTAATTAAAGGTAATAATGTCATTAAAAAATATTGGAAAAATATAGAGTCTAATAAAAATATAATTGATGGTTGGTTGAGAACAGGTGACTTGGGATATTTTGATGATCATGGTTATCTCTATCTTGTTGGTAGATTTGATGATGTAATCAATATTGGAGGTGAAAAAGTAATGCCTGATGAAATTGAAGAAGTTGTAAAACAAATTGAGGGAGTAAAAGATGTTGCAGCATTTGGAATTGATCATGAAATTTTTGGTCAAGTAATAAAATTACATGTAGTAAAATCTGAAAATTTTAATCTAGAAAAATTATCTATTATTACATTTTGTATGAAAAATCTTGAAAAATATAAAATTCCATCCAAAATTGATTTTGTAACAAATATACCACAAACTGATTACGGAAAAGTTAAACGCTTTATGTTAAAATAAGGATAGAAATCATGAATAACTCAAATAATTTTAAAACTAATGAATCTGAATTAATGGAGTACTATGGGTATAAGGGAAATATTGGAAAAATTAAACTCCGTTCAAAATTTCTTAAAAGTTGGATATTACACTCCTTAGCATATTCTTCACCTATTCCAAATTTTGTAATAAAACTTCAACGTTCTCGTGGTGTAAAAATTGGAAAAAATTGTCATTTTTCACCCTATGTTTTAATTGATTTGTTACATCCTGAATTGATTACTATTGAAGACAATGTTACCATTGCTTCAAATTCTATGATTTTTGCTCATGTTAATCCTACTACTAATGAATTTTTGAAAAATCATGGCTATCCTAGAACAATTAAACCGGTTGTTATCAAGAATGGTGCAATAGTTAGTGTTGGATGTATTATTATTGCAGGTGTAACTATAGGTAAAAATTCTATTGTAGGTGCTGGAAGTGTAGTATCTCAAGACATTCCTGATTATTGTATTGCTGTAGGCAATCCTGCAAGAATAATTAAAAAAATTGATCATTAGTAGTTCTTAACGGTTATTAAGTAATTTATTTTTTTTAATATGTTGAATATACTTGGAATTGATTTTGAAGAATGGTTTCATCCTGAATTAATCCAATCTGTTTTAATAAATGAAAAAAAGTCTTTTAAAATTGTAAATGGATTAGATAAAATTTTAACATTTCTTGAAAAACATGATACTTATGCCACATTTTTTATGGTTGGTGAAATTCTTCAAAAATTTCCTAAAATTTTAGATAAAATTTTAGATCATGGACACGAAATTGGATTTCATACTATGTATCATTCTAGATTAGATTCTAATAATTTTCAAGAAAAATTTTCAAAAGAATTAGATGATTTTGCTATACTTACTGACAATAAAAGTAAGGGATTTCGCGCTCCTACATTTTCTTTAAATAAAAAATCTTCATGGGTAATTGATATTCTTGAACAACATGGTTATGTTTATGATAGTAGTATTGTACCTGCAAAAACTAGTATGTATGGAATTCCTAATACACCAAAACACCCTTACAAAATAACTAGTAATTTTTTAGATTGTGATAATCCAAAAGGAAAAATTATTGAATTTCCATTAATGACAACAAAATTTTTAGGAAAAACAGTTCCTGTTGGAGGTGGATTTTATTTACGAACACTGCCATTTGGTACAACAAAAAATGCACTTAGAATATATGATGAAGCAAATATCCCAGGAGTATTTTATATCCACTCTTGGGAACTAACTCCTGAATATATGCCTAAAATTAAACTTTCAGTAAAAAATAATTTCATTACATATCATAATTTGGATAAAGTAATGGAGAGGATGGATTACTTACTATCAAATTTTCAATTTACCTCATTTGAAAGATTTATTCAAAATAATTCTAAATTTAATAGTAATATCTAAAACCTCCTAAAATACGTGAAATTATGAAAATTGCATTAGTTTGTCCTGCATCATTACCTGCAACTCAATTTGGAGGAATAGTGTTTCTTGCCGTAGATATTGCAAGAGAGATATCTGAATTGGGTCATGATGTGACTATCTATACAACTGATCTTGATTTTTCAAATGGTTCCAATAAATTTAATAAAAAATTACCTAGAATTGAAAAACTGGATAAATTTAAAATTAATAGATCTCATACATGGTTTTCAATAAAATTATTTTTTTTCAATCCATCTATTTACAAACAACTATCTTCTGATAAACCTGACATAATTCACACAATTGGTTTGAGGAGTTTTCAATCTATTGCATCTTGGATGGTATCTAAGAAATATAATATTCCATTAGTTGTTTCAGATCAAGGTGGTCTTACAACACATCCTTTTTTAAATCAACTTTCATTTATTTTTAAAATTATTGTTAAGGTTCAAAATCTTTTCATAAAACAATTTTTAAAACATTCTTCAGGTATTTCATCTGCTAATGAATATGAAAATAAAATATTTTTAGATATTTATAAAAAATCTAATCCCACTATAATTCGTAATGGTGTAAATTTAAAATCATTAGTGAGTCAGAAAAATTTTAAAGAAATTTATGAAATTAACTCAAAATTTATTTTATTTGTTGGGAGATTTTCAAAAAGTAAAGGTATTGAAACTTTGATTAATGCAATTAATATTATAAAAAATGAAATTAAATCTAGAGAAACTATCCTTGTAATAATGGGAGTAGATTTTGGATATGAAGATGAAATGTTTTCATTAATCAAAAAATTTGATTTATCTGATCAAATTATTGTAATAAAAAATCCCCCTAGAGAAAATGTAATTTCTGCATATGGGGCAAGTGAATTCCTTGTACTCCCATCACAATGGGAATTATCTCCTTTGGTCCCACTAGAATCTTTTGCATTTAAAAAACCAGTCATTTCAACTAATTCTCATGGAATTCCATATACTGTACAAAATAACAAAAATAGTATTTTAGTTGAGCCTGAAAATCCTGAAGAATTATCAAATGCCATAATCAAATTATTAGATAATCCTTCATTACGTGATAATTTAGGTTCAGCAGGGTATGATTTTGTTCAAAAAGAATGTAATTGTATTTCTATGGCAAAAAACCATCTTAAATTATATCAAAATATACTTGACAATATTCAAAATAAATACTAGTCAAATAAAGTTAAAAAAATGAAAAATGATTTCTTTAAAGATTCAAAAATAAAATATCCTGCGTATGAACCATGGATTTCAAATGATGATAAAAAAATTCTAAATAAAACATTGAGTCAGAGCATGTTGACACTTGGTCCTCAATTAGAAAAATTTGAGTCTGATTTTTGTAAATATACAAAATCAAAATATGCAATTGCTGTTACTAATTGTACTGCAGCATTACATTTGTCATTAAAGGCAATTGGTATCAAGGAAAATGATGAAGTAATTATTCCTGATTTAACCTTTGTAGCTGATGCTAATGCAATTTTAGCATGTAATGCAAAACCAGTTATTGTTGATATTAATAAAAATAATTTTTTCTTATCTCCTTCAGAGATCAAAAAAAATATTACAAAAAAAACTAAAGCAATACTTCCAGTTCATATTTATGGACAAGTTTGTAATATTAAAGAAATTTTAGATATTGCAAAAGAAAATAATTTAAAAATTATAGAAGATTGTGCTCATGCAGTAGGAACTTTTCATAATTCTAAACATGTAGGAACTCTTGGTAATGCAGGTTGTTTTTCATTTTATCCAACAAAAAATATTACAACTGCTGAAGGTGGAATGGTAATTACTAATTCAAAAAAAATTGCAGATAAAGTTAGACAATTACGCAGTCATGGAATGACTAAATCTTTGAAAACTCGTTATTCTGGAGGATATCCTTGGATATTTGATATAATTGAACCTGGATATAATTATAGATTAGATGAAATTCGTTGTGCATTAGGAGTTTCTCAATTAAAAAGAATTAAAAAAATTAATCAATTACGAAAAAATGCTGCTTCATATTATGATTCTAAATTACAAAATATTCCTGGAATAATTTTACCTGATATGGTAAATGATAAAACTCATTCTTATCATTTGTATACAATTAGAGTTACAAAACCTTTTAAATTATCTCGTGATCAATTATATAAAAAATTAAAAGATAATGGAATTCGGACTACTGTTTATTGGATGCCTATTCACAAGTATACTGCTTATAAAAAATTTGTAAAACCATCTAATGTAAAAAATACTGTAAAAATTTACAATGAAATTTTAGCTCTTCCATTATTTCCTGGTATAACAAAAAAACATCAAAATGCTGTTGTTAATGTAATAAAATCAACTCAATAAATTTAATTTATTTCATCTAAAAATACCATTTTCTTTTTGTTTGATGATATTCTATGAGCTTCCATTACTTTAGCTTGATATTCAAAATCTTTTTCAAAATTAAATAAAGATTTTTTTTGCTTAGATATTTCTAAACAAAAGCTATTAATCATTTCTAAAAAGTGATCAATCGGATTCATTTTAAAAATTTCATTTTTCTTACTCTTCCAATCATTTGATTTACTATACTGAATTTTCAAATTTGTTTCAAAATCTGCTGGTACTGAATATGCTCTTTCTAAATCTATTATTCCATCTGTACCCCAAATATTGTATTTTGATTGATAATACATACCATTTCCATAGGTAATTGATGCTGTTTTTTCATTTTTAAATATCAAAAATGATGTACCTTTTACATCTACTCCTGTTTTTGGATCTATTGTTAAATTTGCTGAAACACTAATTGGTTCTTCTTGAAAAATCATTCTACTTGCACAAATTGGATAACAACCTGCATCGTTTAGAAAACCTCCTCCTAAATTTTTATTATATCTGATATCCTCTTCTGGAAATTTTGGAAAACCAAAAATTCCATTAAAACATATCATTTCTCCAATTTTATCATTAGTAATTAATTCTCTAACTTTTTGATGTTGAGAGTGAAATTTAAACATAAAACCTTCCATTATTCTAACATTATTTTGTTTTACAGTATTCAGAATTTTTTTTGCAGATTCAAAAGATGTTGTGGATGACTTTTCACAGTAAACATGTTTACCCTCCGATGCAGCTTTGATAGCCCATTCTTCATGTGTTCCAATTGGAGTTGAAATGTAAACAGCATCTACTGATTTATCTTTAATAACATCTTCATATGTTCCAAATTTTTTACAATTAAATTTTTTACAAAATTCTTTAGCTTTATTTTCTGTTCTACTTCCTATTATTTCAATTTCTGCATATTTTGATTTAATTATTGCTGGAATCACTGAACGTTTTGCAATTCTTGAACATCCAATAATTCCAATTTTAATTGAATTCATTTTTTTATAAATATGAAATAATTCCTCTTACATGTGGTCCAACAAAATTTTCAATTTTTATTAATTGTTTAATTTGATATAATGTAATCCAAATAAAGTAGTCTGGTACATCCAATTCTTTATCTTCATCAATTTCTACAATCATATTATAATTTGATTTTAAGTGAAATCTTCCTCCATCTTCTGATTGCCATTTTGCATAAATAATTTTTGGACTATTTGATTTGTCAAAATATTCAGCAAATAAAGGTCGTTTTCCACCATGAGCTTTTAGTAAATTGCTTGTTGTTGCTTGTAATGTTGGAGATAATTGCAATTTTCCAATATTCCCTGGTTCTGCTTTTGCTTGAAGTAGATAATGGGGAATTCCATTAATTTTTTTCATTAATATTCCTAAGATTCCTCCCGGATTTTTTGCAATCATTGGTTGTGTCCAACCTTCTTTTCCTACTTCTCTATCAAATGTATTTGAAACTTTAACTCCGATAATTTCAAAAAACCCTTTTGAATCATGAAAAAGATTTCCAGTTTTTTCTTGTATATTCCATTTTTCTAGGTCTTTAACACCTATTTCTTCTACAATCATATCTGATTCTTCTCTTTTTTTATTAAACCACTCAATAACATAATCAAGTTTGTTTATTTGATTATCATCTCTAATTGATTCTAACATAGTTCTGATACGATTATTTGTATCGGGATCTAAATCATATCCATTGTTTTCTAAAATATTTTTAATTTCTTCTATAACCACGTTAAATTCTACAATTGTTGTCTAATTATATTTTCTACTTACAAATCCTTGCTATTAAGACATAATATACTACTAAAATGAAAATAATATGTGGGTCCTAATTTCTTTATTGTCGGGGGAGCTAAATGTGCAACTACCAATATTTCTTATTATCTGAATCAACATTCTGATGTATTTATTCCTGAATTGAATGAACCCTATTATTATTGTAGATTTGACGTTCCTAAATTTTTTGAAAGAGACTCTATGATTACTGATGAAAAAAAGTACTTAGAATTATTTAAAAAAGGTATAAACCATAAAGCCATTGGAGAGGCAACCCCAAATTATATTCAATGCCCTCATTCAGCATTAGAAATAAAAAAAGATTTTCCTAATTCTAAAATTATAATATCTGTTAGAAACCCTATTGATAGAGCCCATTCAGGATATTTTTCATATAAATTCATGGAACTTGATCAACGAACATTTTCTGAAAAAATTGATCTATATGAAGATCAGTATAACCGTAAAGAATTTTCTATATTTAATTTTATAGAAGAAGGTTTTTTCTCAAAACATATTAAAAATTATCAAAAACACTTTTCATCCAAACAAATCAAAATAATCTTTTTTGAAGAATACATTAAAAATATTCCTGAACATATTAATTCTATTTTAAATTTTTTAGAAATATCTAATCTAAATAATTTAATTGAAGAACCAAAAAATTCGTATCGAATTCCTCGAAATAAAGTTGCTGAATTTTTACTTAAAAGTCCTAAATTCAGAAATACTGCAACTAAATTAATTCCAAGTATTCCAAGAGATAAACTCGGTGCAAGATTTTTTGTTAAACAATCAAAAAAACCAGAAATGTCTACAAAAGATCGAAATCGTTTAAAAAATATTTATTCGTCAGAATTTGATAATTTAAAAAAATTACTTGGAATTACTCCTCCATGGGATGACTTTTTATGAATAACTTATACATTTTAGAAGAAATTGAAGAAACAAAATTACTTGCTTTAACTCAAGATAATTCTTCAGAATTTATTTCGTTTGATTATAATTCTCATAAAATATTATCTGATCGAAATATTTCTCATAAATTAATTGATGATTTTCTCACTAATTCAGATAGAAAAGAAATATTTGATCAAACTAATGAATATTTGAAAAAAATTGAAAATTTTAATAAGTCAGATTTGAATTTTCATGGAATAAATCTAATTAATTTAATTGATAGAAATGAGTTATTAGAATTTTTTATGGATATTATTCCACAAATTCATGTAGTACAAAAAATCTTAAAAAATAATAACTATGAAAAAATTTTTTTACCATTAATACTTTATGAAATATTTTTAGAATCAAAATTTAAGGATAAAATTTATTCATTTAATGACTATAATGAAAAATTTACAACTTTTGAAAAAATTGAAATTCCTATTAGATTAGGAATGTTTCATTCTAAAATAATGATTGATAGAAAAAAATATAAAATTATTAAACAAATAATTGAAGAATATATTGGAAATTTTTTTGGGTTAATTAAAATTAAAAATAAACATAAAAAAATTATATTATTAGAATTTGATCCTACAATATATCATACTTTACTTAAAGAAATAAATGAATCTGGGTTTGAACCTATTTTAATAAATTTTAGAAAATCTCCAATTTATAATTTTGATGCAATAAAATCTCTATCTAAATCTAAATCTACAGTGATGATTCCTAAATACTGGTTAACTAAAGATCAATTAAATGAATTTAAAAAAAATAAAATATTTTTCTTAACTAAAATTAATAATATAATTAAAAATAAGATAATTTTTTTATATTTTAAATATGATGAAATTAATTTTAGTTCTTTTTTGCAAAAAAAATTAAATCAACTTTTAATTCAACGATATGATGAATATTTGATGGAGATTTTAGTTACAGAATCAATTCAATCTAGAAATGATATTCAATCTATATTAACACTAAATCTTTCTGGTGAAAATGAAAAAGTTTTTTCAAAAGTAGTTCAAAAACATCCCATTATATTACTTCAACATGCTTTTGCAAATTATACTAGTTCTATTTCTTATTTTGATGTGTTAGAAGATTTTGATTTAATAAAAAATAAAATTGCAATTTGGGGTGATGTTGTAAAAAACTATCTAGTTAATGTCAAAAAAATTGATGAAAGTAAAATTCTTGTAACTGGTAGCCCAAAATATGATTTCTATAATTCTAAAATTAAAACAAAGACTAAGAAAAAAATAATTTTAGTTACATTAAGACCAATAATTAATCATATGGAAGGTTTGAGAATTGAACTTTTTGATAGATATAATGAAACTTTACAAAAAATTATTCAAATTTCTAAAAATAATCCTTATGTTGAAATAATTTTTAAATTACATCCCCAACAAAATACAAGTAATATTATAATTAAAAATATGATTCAAGCCAATGAAAAAATTAAATTTTTTCAGCATGAATCCATAAAAAAATTACTTGAAAATTGTGATCTTCATGTAAATATTGCAACTGATAATTTTGATGCATCAAGTGTTATTGTGGAATCCATGTTATTAAAAAGACCTACATTGAATATTCAATTACAAAATAATTTGTTTGAATTTGAGTTTATTGCGGATAATGCAATTAAAACAATTAATTATAATGCTGATATTTATAAAGAAATATTATATTTATTAGATGAAAATAATTCATTACAATTAATAAAAAATTCTCAAAAACATTTAACTCGATATATGAAACATAGAAATGACGCATCACATACATTAATCAATGCAATTACAAAATTTTAATAAAATATTATTTAATTAATTCTTTTTCTAGCAAATCATGTATTTTATTATTTAAGCCATTATCTTTATTCCAAATATCTCCGCGGAATTTTTCTACTGTTTTCCAAAATACATCTTGTGAAATTTCAATATAATTACAAAAATCATTTATGTAATGGTCTGCACATTTTCCATCATACTTTAAAACTAATTCAATCGCTTCTTTTCTATTCAAATTTCCATCTCTAATATCATAACAAACATGATCCATACAAAAACCAAATCCAAATTTAATAAATTTTAACATTTGATTTACATGTACTAAATCTGAATCTAATGATCCAAATCCTATGTATGTTCCTATATCTTCTGGTTTGAAGTTTTCTCTTCCCTTAAATCCGTATTTACTTGAAAATTCAGCATTTCCACGGTATGTCCATTCTTTTAAAAAATATTGTAACCAAATACCTTTTGTATTTTGAGCAATTAATTTTTTAACATCGTAATGAAACAAAAAAAGCTCTTTTTCTGAAATACCATCTATTTCTAAATATTCATTAAATCCTTTTGAAAGAGTTTGTAATTGATATGCTTTTAGTGCATCTGAATCTTTACCAACCCCTGTAAGACTTGTACCTACTGTTAAACCTGGATTTTCACCTTGAATTACAAGTGGAATGTTAAATTTTTCTGCAATAATATAAGCTGATGAATATAATGAAAATTCAGTTGCTTTTACTGGATTTAAATAATTAAAAAAATCATATTTAACAAGTTTTTGCATAATTTTTGGATTTGGTCTAATACTTAAAACATCAAATCCATTTTGTTTTAAATTTTCCATATTTTCTACTCCGATATCTGTAATATTTTCTGGTTGATAGTTTACTAAGAGACATTTTAATCCTAAAGCATCTCTAGCTGTAATTGCTTGTTTTGTACTATCTTTTCCTCCACTAACACCAATTACACAATCGTAATCAGCTTTTTTATTTTTTGCAATTTCTATAATTCCTTTTAATTCTTTCATTCTTTCATTCCAGTTAATTTTATTTTTTTCTTCTTCCCATAAACAAGCACCACAAATTGATTCTTGACTAAAATAAATTCCTGGTCTGGTATTTGGTTGTATACATTTAGCACAAATTTTTACATTAGACATATCTACTTTTTATTCTATTTTTGATATTAATTAATAGTTAAGAATTGTTACTAACTTTTACTTTGAATATATATAGGTGAAAAAAATTATTCAGTTATGAAAATTTTGGCTGTTACACTTGAAAAATGTTCAGGATGTGCATTGATGATTGATAATAAAATCACTTTTTCAACAAGTGAGGAGCGTTATAGTCGAATAAAATCTGATTCTTCATTTCCTATTGAGGCTATTACTCATGCACTAAAATTTGCTAATTTTGATGGAAGTGATTTAGATCAAGTAATAATTTGTGGTAATATGCTGAGTCTTATTCCTTCACTTACTAATGAATATTCTACTCTTAGTGTTGATGAACAATTAAAATTAATGAAAGATTATTGGTATCCCACTTTAGTAGAAAAAAAGTCTATTTCCTTTTTAGAATTAATTAAAGACAAAATTAATCTTGAACAATACCCATTTAATACAAAATTTGCTGAAGATTTTGATTATTTTTCACTTGAAAATCCTTATACTGATGATGATGCAAAACGAGTTTCAACTTTTTTCAAAAATATTTTATCTGATTTATTAAAAATTGATCAATCTAAAATTATTCATATGGAACATGATTGGTGTCATGCTGCTTATGCTTTTTATGGAAGTCCAATTCGAGATGACAATACTCTTGTTGTTACTGCTGATGCATGGGGTGATGATCTAAGTGGTTCAATTTCTACTTTTGATAAACAAAAAAATCAATTAAAGAGAATTAAAGAATATTCTCATAAGGATTTTCAATTAGCCAGAATCTATCGTTATACTACATTATATCTTAGAATGTTGGCAAATGAACATGAATACAAAGTAATGGGATTGGCCTCATATTATGCTGGACCAAAACGTGAAGAAGTTGAAAAAATTTTTGATAGTATGCTTGAATTAAATGGAATTGAGTTTAAATTCAATACTGAAATTCCTGATATCTTTAATTTTCTAGAAAATAATTTGGGCACATTTAGATTTGATCATATTGCTTCAGGATTACAGAAATTTACTGAAAAAATTCTTGTAAATTGGTTTTCAAACTTAATCGATGAATTTGATTGCACTTCTGTAGTATTTTCCGGTGGAGTTTCTATGAATGTTAAAGCAAATATGTTAATTTCAAAAATACCAAAAATAAAAAATTTCTTTGTTTGTGGATCTGGTACTGATGAAACATTACCTATTGGTGCATGTTATCATCATGCAGAAGTTAATGGAATTATTCCAGAACCATTGGAAACAATGTACTTAGGTGAAAATATAGTATATGATGAAAGTGAACTCAAAAATCTTGAGAATTGTAAAATTACAAAATTTGTTAATACTGATCAAATTCTTTCTCATATATTAGATAATAAAATTATTGCAGTTTGTAGAGGTAGAATGGAGATGGGTCAAAGGTCATTAGGTAATAGAAGTATCATTGCAGATCCTCGTAATGCTGAAAATATTCACAAGATTAATCATTCAATAAAAATGAGAGATTTTTGGATGCCTTTTGCACCTGTGATTTTATTTGAACAACAGGATACATTATTAGAAAATCCTAAAAAAATTGATTCTCCATTTATGACAATTGCTTTTAACACAATTGATGGAAAAAACAAAATTCCTGTGGGAATACACCAATCTGATCAAACTGCTAGAGCTCAATTATTACGTGAAACACAAAACCCTATTTTATGGGAATTAATTAATAAATTCTACGAAAAAACATCTATTCCAGCATTAGTTAATACATCGTTTAACTTACATGGTGAACCTATTGTGAAAGATCTAAAAGATGCATTACATGTTTTTAAAAATTCAGGTTTAGATGTACTCTGGTTAGAAAATCATATAATTGAAAAAATTAATTGAATTAAATAATATCAATTGTGATTATTAGAGAGTAACATTATAGTATTTAGATATAATTTCATAAATATGGATATTACAAAATTATTTGATTTATCTGATCGTGTTATCATTATTACTGGTGCAGCTGGTAATTTAGGCTCAAAATATGCTGAAGGTTTATCTCAAGCAGGTGCAAATCTAGTTTTAGCAGATCTTGATTATGCCCGTTGTAAAAAACTTGGAAAACAACTTGAAAGTAAATATTCTACAAAAACTTTAGCAGTAAAACTTGATCTTACTAACAAAATTTCAATTAAAAATATGGTATCAAAAAGTATGAAAGAATTTTCTAAAATTGATGTTTTAATAAATAATGCTGCTTATCAGGGAAATCAAAAAACAAGAAAAATTAAATTTGAAGATTTTCCATTGAATGAATGGAATAAAGCTGTATCCGTAAATTTAACTGGAATTTTCTTAACTTGTCAAGAAGTTGGAAAAATAATGGTAAAACAAAAAAATGGTAATATTATTAATATTTCTTCAACATATGGTTTAGTTGCACCTGATCAAAGAATTTATGGAGTTAGTGGTCAAAATGCAGCTGCATTTTACTCTGCCACTAAAGCTGCAATAATTAATCTTACACGGTATCTTGCATCTTATTGGAATCGCACCGGTATTCGTGTTAATTCTCTTTCTCCTGGAGGCGTTGAAAATTCACAAGAAGCAAATTTTATTAAAAATTATTCAGAAAAAACAATTTTAGGTCGAATGGCTCAAAAGGATGAATATATTGGCTCAATAATTTTCTTATCATCTGACGCTTCATCATACATGACTGGTTCTAATCTTATTGTTGATGGAGGTTGGACTGCATGGTAATTATTTAGATATTTTTTAAATAATTACTACTTTTACTTATTTGGTATTGTCCATTAAGAAATTATCTAATTTTAAAAAAATTATTATGATTTAATTTCAATCTTTTTTGTATTATAACCATAATTAATCATATGAACCACACGTTCAATTCCATTTTTTAAATCAATTTTTTCTAAATTTTCTAAAAATATTTTCCTTTTTTCAAATTTTTCCATGTTACTAATTGCATTAATTAGTTCTTTTTCAGCAGATATTTTTAGCATATTAATTTGATATCCTGTTTTTGTTTCATTAACAAAATTATGTTGTTTTTCTCTAGAATTTACAGATAATGATATTATTGGTATTTTTAATGATGCAATTTCAAAAACTGTTCTACCATTTGCTGCAATTACAAAATCTGAATCTAAGATATATTTTGAAATAAAATCTGTTTTTTCTATTATTATGATTTTATAATTCTCTTTTTTCATTGAATTAGTTAATTTCATTAATTTTTCTTTATGTTTAAATCCAAATCCTAAAATAATATTTATTGTAACATTTTTTAAAATTTTATTTTCATTAATTATTTTAATTATCTTAAAAGTATTATGATTATTATCAACACCACCTAATGTTATGGATACTTTTTCTATTTTCTCCCTTATTTGCGTTCTTTGAAAAATTCTAAATTCATCTCTTACACATGCAAATTCTGAACCGTAATATTCATTTGATAATTTTGTTGTTGCTGAAAATATGGGGTTAAATATTAAATCTGAATATTTTCTGCCTTCTCCAAGATCTTCAAAATTTACTAGAAATATTTTTTCTTTTTTTAATTTTTCCATATATTTTATATTTGTATTAAGTATATCATTGAAAATTATATCTGGATTAAATTTTTTAATTTCAGAAAAAACTTCTCTTTGATTTGAAATAATTTTAACATTGTATAGATTCTCTTTAAATTTTTCTTTTCCTAGTGAATTTTTTTTATCCATTAAAATTAAAATTTCTTCATTTCTAAACTGATTTAATATGGTTAGCATATTGTATATGTGTCCTAAACCTATGATCTTACTACCATCCACTCTAACAAGAATTTTTTTTCTGCCTAGAATATTTTCTAAAATTCCAAAATCATGATAACTATTAGGTGAAAATTTTTCTGATTTCTTTAACTCTATTCCGTATTCTGAAGTGTTAAATTTTTTTTCTAGTAGAAATGATTTACAATTAAAAGATACAATTTTTCTTTTTTCTACTATGTTTGTTTTAATTGATTTTAACTTTTGATTTTTTTCAATTTTATTATATTCTATTTCAATATCTTTTTCAAAACCATATATTGTTTCAATTTTATTAGTTAATTTAGATAAAAATTTCTTAATAGTTGTATTTTTAATTAATGGATAATGTGGATTTAGTACTAAACATTTTTTATAATCAATATTTTTTTTCTGTAATTGAATTAATGAATTATATGCAATTTTTTCTATTGATGTATTATCTTTTGTAAGTTCACTAGGTCTATTTATCCACTTTACTCCATACAAAATAGCTAATTCTTTAATTTCTTCTGAATCCGTACTGATAAAAATATCTGCTGAACCTATTTCTTGACATTTTTTTATAATGTAATAAATTAGTGGTTTACCATTAACAAGTCTAATATTTTGTCTAGTGATATTCTTAGTTCCTTTTCTTGCTAATATTATAATTAAATTTTTTTTCTGATTTTTATTCATTTAATTCATCCCATTGAATTGGTCTATCTTCTTGAATTCTGATTTTTACAGTTTTTCCAATAATTTCTTCAAAAAATTTAGGTGAAATCCCTGTTGCTGGTCTTTTTATGTTGAGCATATCTTTAGAAATTTTTTCACCTACATCGATATCTCTACTTGCAATTATACTTCTTCGTGCATATTTTATGGCATTTTTTTCTGATTCAAAATTATCTCTAATCTTTGAACCTTTTGAAATTTCTGCTAATCTTAATTCATTCACTAATTGTCTAAAACCATTAATATCTAATGATAATTTATGATCAGGACTTTGAGTTAAACTAGTATCAAATGTAAAATGTTTTTCAATACATGTTGCTCCATAAAATGTAGAGTAAACTGGAATGTTTGTTCCTATAGTGTGATCTGAATAACCTATTACATATTTAGAATATTTTTCTTTTAAACTTCTTATTAATTCTAAATTAGCATTCTTTGCTTCTGTTGGATATGATGTAATACAATGCATTATTATTATTTGATCATTGCCTTCATTTTCTATTGTTTCAATTGCTTGTTGTGTTTCTTCATCACTTGCCATTCCTGTAGAGATAAAAATTGGTAATTTTTTATTTGCAATATGTTTGATCAACGGTATATGTGTAATATCAGCTGAAGCGATTTTAAAAGCTGGAACATCTAAAGAATATAATAAATCTACACTTTCTTCATCAAATGGAGTTGAAAAACAAGTGACAGATTTGGATTTGGCATATTCAAAAATTTCTTTCCAATTATCATTTGATAATCCATCTAGATTTGAAAATACTTCATATTGTGTTTCATCTGGTTTATCATCAATCCAATATTTTGGTGAATACTTGGATGCTAATTTTGATGCATCATATGTTTGAAATTTTATACTATCTGAATTGGCCTCATTAGCTGCATCTATCAATTTTATTGCTTTTTTTAACTCTCCATCATGATTTGCACCTGCTTCTGCAATTGTATAGCATGGAAAATCTTCTCCAATGTATTTTTCATTAATTTTTATTTTTGGCATTTTCTTTAAACTGAATTAATTTACATATATTTTACCATCTTTTTAAAAGAATACACTAATCCTTCAGTGATAAATTGAACATTTCCTTAATTAAAGACAAAAATTAAGAAAATTTGTGATTGGTTGTATAATTCAGGCTAGAATGGGTTCAACTCGATTACCTGGAAAAGTAATGAAAATAATTGATAGTAAAAATCCTAGTTTACAATACACTATAAATCAATTACAAAACTGTAAAACTTTAGACAAAATAATTGTCGCAACTACAGATTTTTCTGAAGATGATGTGATAGTGAATCATTTAGAAAATACAGGTATGGATATTTTTCGAGGTAGTTCTGATGATGTGCTGGATAGATATTTTCAATGTGCAAAACATTATGGATTATCATCTATTCTAAGAGTTACTGCAGATTGCCCTTTAATTGATCCAGAAATTGTTGATCATGGGATAAATATTTTTTTGTCTGAAAATTATGATTATGTAACAAATACCTCTCCAAGATCTTTTCCTGATGGAAATGAAACAGAAATTTTTACTTTTGATGCATTAAAAAAAGCATGGGAAAATTCAAAATTGCCTTCAGAGCGTGAACATGTAACTCCTTATTTTCGTAATAATAAACAAAATTTTAAAATAAAAAATTTTGAGCATACTTCGAATTTATCGAATTTAAGGTACACTGTAGATTTTCCAGAAGATCTTAAACTCGTTAAAATTTTAATATCTAAAATCCAATCTAGGCCCATTCGTCTAAATGACATCTTAAATTTATTAAATTCTCAACCAGAATTACTAGAAATTAATAAGAATCATAAACCAAATGAGGGATTTAAGAGATCTTTAGAAGAGGATAAAGAATTCTTAAAAAAATTGAATTCTTAACTTATATTTTCATTTTTTTAAAATGTGATAAAAAGATTAGAAATTTTTTATTAAGGATTAATTATGTTTAATTTTCAATTTAATATTATTTATTAAAAAATTTAAATAAACCATAAAGTACGATGAGTTAATGAAGACTAATTTTAGATCTGATGCTGGTGCTCAACCAACTGAAACTAATAAAAATTCTGAACTAACAAAAGAAGAATTTGAAAAGTTTGTATTAAATTCTGGAGCTAAGGGATCTTTCATGATTTATCGTTCAAAAAATAAAGATGATGAATTAGGAATTGAAGAACTATAGTTCTAAATTCGATATAAATGACTGATTTAATACAAAATTCTACTCTCCAGACAGCTATGGAGAAAATAGTTGAAAAACAAAATTATGCTTATTATGATATTTGGATAAAAAATTTTTCCTTGAATTTAGAAAATATATGGAATGAACCTTCCGCAAATATTTTACAACCAAGTAATGATTCTGAATTAGATTTTGATTCTGAAACTGCAATTGTTATTGGAAGAGGTCCATCATTAAAAAAAAATAAACATCTTGAATTACTTGCTAATAGTGATTTCAAAGGAAAAATTGTTTGTTCTGATGGGATATTGATTGAAGCTCTAAAAGCTGGAGTAACACCTGATAAATTTCCTAATTTTTATGTTATTACAATTGATTATGCACCAACATATACTAAATTTTATGATCATGAAATCGTTGATAAATTTGGAAAAAAAATTAAAGGTATATTCACCACTATTGCTGATCCAAAAGTTATTTCTCGTGCAAGAAAAGCTGGAATAGAAATTCATTGGGTACATCCATTATTTGATCTTGCTGAAGGAAAAAAATCATTTAATTATATTACAAGTAAAATTATCAAATCAAAAAAAGATGGTAATGGTTTACCTGCAATACAAACTGGTGGAAATGTAGGAACTTCGGCATGGTTTATTTCTTGGATGATATTAAAATCTAAAAATATTTGTCTTATAGGACTTAATCATGGATGGGAAGAAGATGATTCTTGGGAAAAAATAATTACTCACAATGGTGATTTATTGATAGACATTGATCAAAATGATCCTGCATTCAAAAAATTATTTCCAAAAATACATAATCCTGATTTTGATAATTATTGTATACTTGATCCAATGTTTCTCTTGTACAGTTTGTGTTTAAGAGAATTTATTGTTCGTGCTCCAGATTGGGTTAATACAATAAATTGTACTGGAGGTGGGTCTATTTTTGGAAATAAAATTACATCAAAATCTTTTCAAGATTTTTTAAGTTTAAATCATCGAAACTAGTAAATATCGAGAAAATTAATTAGAAATATGAAGACTCTCTTCGTTTGTCCTGAAATTAGGTTAGATAGTAACCCTTCCACAATTCCTTTTTGGGCTGGAATTCTTGCAGCTATTGCTGAAAGTAAAGGTGGTGAAGTTGCAATTTTAGATTTAAACGCAATTAGAATGAACTATGGTGGTAACTATGTTCCATTAGAGAAAATTGCAGAAGAAATCTCATCAGAAAAATGGGATTTTATTGGAATTGGGGGATTAACAACTACATATGGACGTATTACTGAACTTGCTCCTTTAATTCGAAAACATGCACCAGATGCACTTTTTGTTGGTGGAGGTGGATGGTCTTCATACAACCCTACTGAAATTCTTGAATTAATTCCACAACTTGATTTAATTTGTATTGGTGAAGGTGAAGAAACTTTTGCTGAATTATATGATGCAGTTGATTCTGGTAAATCTGATTTTGAAAATATTAATGGTTTATGTTTAAGAGATGGAAGCAGTTTTAAATATACAAATCCTAGAGCGTTAATTTCTGATCTTAATACCGTTCCATACCCTGCATATGATCTACTAGAACTTGACATATACTTTAGATATTCAACAATACCTTATTCAGTTGATGCATATAATTCAAGAAGAAGATTATCTACAGTTTGGGAACGTGGATGCCCAAGAGGCTGTACCTTTTGTTCACATAATGGAATGTCAAGAATAGATCTACAAAATATCTATGGATCTGGTGATAGAAAACTCGGTGAAAAACTTGTTAGAGAAGTTGATAAAGAGAACGATACTTTTCAAGCTCCTGCTAGATGGCCTACTGCACAATATGCTGTAGATAATATAAAATTATTAAAAGAAAAATATAATATTGATTTCTTTATGGCTGTTGATGAAAATATGACTAGTAATCTAAAATGGACTAAAGATTTTTGTAACTTGTATCTTGATTCTGGATTATCTGAAACTGTAAAATGGGGTACGCTTGGTGATGCACCTAGTGTTGCAGTTCATCCTGAAATTATAAAAATTATGAAAAATGCTGGATGTACTTACATATCATTTGGTTTTGAATCTGCATCAAACAAAGTTCTCAACGAAGATATCCAAAAAGGTCAAATTAGACAACATCTACAAACAACAGTTGATACTTTGAAAGAAGCAAACATGAGTGTTATTTCTACATTCATGATTGGTAATCCTAATGAAAATATTGATGATTTAATGGAAACTGTAGACTTTTGGATTCAAAATCAGGCTGCAATCGATCCTTTCATCTGTACTCCTTATGTGGGAAGTCCAATATTTTATGATAATACAGACTATATTTTAGGACAATATGATCCACGAATTAAATTAGTAACTAAAAATAAGAGTTTAGTAAATCCAGATATTCTTAAAAAATGGAAGCTCAATGCATTAGATAAATTTATGAAAGAATGTGGTGATGCTTTTCAATACACTGCAACAGTTAGTAAAAATTTTACAATTCCTGAATTATTTGCATTAAAACATTTTATGTACATGCATGATACTACAAGAATTTTACAATGGGCACATCAAAGATATGATGAAACTCATTTACCTCAGTGGAAACATGATCCAAAATGGTATAAATATTGTTCCGTATGTAAAGCAGAAAATGAATTATTAGCAAAAATACAAGTTAATTAATAATATATTATTTAAAATTAATTTTTAAATATTGGAATTGAACCATTCAATTTTTTTAACATGATCATCTGCAAATGATTCTAACATATCATTATTTTCTTCTAAAAACTCTTTCATTTTTTCAACTGAAATTTCTGTATCTTGAATTGATCCTAGGAAAAATTTATCTGATAATTTTTTAGAGAAAGCACTCCAATCAAAATCTGATATATTATGTTCCAATAATGTTAAAAATTGATCAACCACTTTTGCTTCTACTTTGATATTGATCATTTTTTTAATTAATTCTGGTAATTCATCAAAACTATTTAATTTTTGTACTGATGGTAAAAGTGAATAATTAAGATCTACAAGTGTAATTGCAGGTTTACCATAACACGCTGCTTCAAATCCTGCAGTACCTGCAATTGAAAATACTAAAGAACAGTCTTGATATAATTTTTCTCTTGAAAAATTTGGATGCATAAAAATTACATTTGGTATATTCATAATTTCTTGATATTCTGATTTACTTCTCCATCCCCTCATAACTTGACCTGGATGTTCTTTAATTACAAGATTGAAATTTACTGGAAGTGATTTTGCTACTGATCTAATTACTTCTATTTGATTGATAAAATAAGGTGCTCCAAGTAATAATGATCTTTCCATCTCTATATGGATTGGAAAATATACAAATGGATTTGAAGTATTTAATTTCATTTTTAAATTTTTATCAATGAATGTTTTTCTAATTTTGGTTTTAATCCAATCTTTAAGATAATAGGAAAAAACTTTGAATTTTGTTCTACCATAATATGTATAATGTGTATTTGTATTTTTTGTATCAAAATCAACTAAATATGATTTTGATGATCTTAATTTATCCATAATTTGATTACCTGGTTTCACTAATTTTTCATCAATTTGTTTTACTAAATCTAAAGAATGAATATATTTTTGTAAATCTTCAAAATTTCTATTATTATGTTGTAAATCTTCTAATTTTAAAATATGATCTAATTTTTGTTGTTCTTGAGAGAGCATACATTTCCCCCCAATCATAGTATAATTCATTGCTATAATTTTAACACCTGTATTTTTACACATTTGATAAATTAATTCTTGATGATGTAAACTAGGAAGTCGTGTAAAGAAAAAATTTGGTTTAATTTTTTCTAAAATTTCTTCAAAGAATCTGCATTCTTGTTCTAGTATTGATAAAATATCATCTCTTGAAAATTTATAGAAATTTCTATAATAAAGAAAGATTCGTTCATTCTGTACTAATTTCCATAAATTAATTTTATACTTTTCTTCAAATTTTTTTAAATATATTAAATCTGGTTTTAAGTTCTTTTGTATGTGATCATGTAAAAACCAAATACTCTCAAAATTCACTAATTTCTGATTTTGGAAAAATTTTTTTGGCCTTGAAGTTACTTCTGAAATTGCATATATCTTAGAATCATGTTTTTTTTGGAATGTGTGTGCTAAACAATAATGTGTATAATCATTAGTTAAAAAAAATAGAATTTTTTCTACCATTGCTTTGATTTCTACTTTGCCATTTAAATATTAAATTACTAATTTCTATGTTATTTTTAATTTAATTAAATTATTACCATTAAATATGACAAATTATTTTTTTAAATATGGATTATAGTGCGAAAAATAAATTTGAAATTGATGGAAAAATTGTAGGTCATGGTGAACCATGCTATATTATTGCTGAAATTGGCATTAATCATAATGGTGATCTAGTTTTAGCTAAAAAATTAATTGATGCAGCTATTAGTAGTGGTGTTGATGCTGTTAAATTTCAGAAACGTGATCTAGAAAGTATATACCAAAATGAAATATTAAATGATCCTTCATTAGATAGTCAAGGAACAGAAATTTTAATTGATGTTTTAAATGATGTAGAGTTTAAAGAAAATGATTTTAATGAAATTATAAATTATTGTAAAGAGAAAAAAATTACTTTTCTTTGTACTCCTTGGGATATTAAAA
>Ga0209667_1000894_pt1 | contig 23300 bp, 23 predicted proteins | sample SaaInlV_165m_DNA_2_FD_184682 | JGI IMG/M metagenome (GOLD analysis project Ga0209667, IMG submission 184682) | Marine microbial communities from expanding oxygen minimum zones in the Saanich Inlet - Saanich Inlet SI037_S3LV_125m_DNA (SPAdes)... | ecosystem: Environmental > Aquatic > Marine >... | reverse complement strand
TCCACGTTCTACCGTTGGAACTACTACTGAAATTTATGATTACATGCGATTACTTTATGCTCGAATTGGCATTCCTCACTGTACCAATTGTAAAAGAAAAATATCTACTCAATCCATTGAGAGAATTTGTGATTCTATACTCAAAGATTTTTTGGGCAAAAAAATCCTAATCTTATCTCCTCTAATTCAACGAAAAAAAGGAACGTATGAGAAATTATTTGAGCAAATCAAAAAAGATGGATACTCTAGAATGCGCCTAAATGGTGAGATTTTGAGCCTAGATGAGGAAATTCCTCCTCTTGATAGGCAAAAATGGCATAATATCGAAATTGTAGTTGATAGAATAAACACAAACAAATCTGAACACTCTAGAATTTTTGAAGCAGTTCAAACTGCAATAACTGCCTCAAAAGGGGATGTAATGATTTCATCCGATAAATCTGAAAAAATATTTTCTCAAAATAATGCATGTCCTAATTGTGGATTAACTATTGGCGAACTAGAACCAAGAACTTTTTCATTTAATTCTCCATTTGGTTTGTGTAAAGCATGTAATGGATTGGGTGTTAAAATGGAATTTGATGCAGATTTAGTAATTCCTGATAAAACTAAATCTATTTTGGATGGTGCAATTGTTCCCTGGAGTGGACGATTTTCATCATTTAGACGACAAGCATTAAGGGCAGTTGGAAAGAAATTTGGTTTTGATTTAATGACTCCTATAAATGAAATAAAATCAAAACATCTTAAAATTATTTTACATGGAACTGATGATTTAATTGATTTTAACTATCGTTCAAAATCTGGTGACTCTTCTTGGAACTACACTAATGCATTTGAGGGTGTACTGGGAAATTTACATCGTGTTTTTATGGAAACTGAATCTGAATCAAAACGTGAATGGTTAAAGCAGTTTATGCAAGATACTCCTTGTAATGTTTGTGATGGTAAAAAACTAAAACCAGAATCCCTTGGTGTGACAATTAATGATAAGGGAATTATGGATGTCTGTGACTTACCAATCAATAACTGTTATGACTTTTTTTCTACATTAAAATTAACTGAAAATGAACAACACATTGCACGAGATGTTTTAAAAGAAATTAAAGAACGATTAGAATTTTTGATGAATGTTGGGTTGGATTATCTTACACTAAATCGTCTTAGTTCCACTTTATCTGGTGGTGAGTCTCAACGAATTAGACTAGCTACTCAGATTGGTTCTAATCTTACAGGCGTTTTGTATGTACTTGATGAACCTACCATTGGATTGCATCAACGTGATAATTCTCGACTCATTAAAACGCTAAATAAGCTACGAAATCTAGGAAATACAGTCATTGTAGTGGAGCATGACGAAGAAGTGATACGAAATTCAGACTGGATAGTAGATTTAGGTCCTGGTGCTGGAATTCATGGTGGAAATGTGGTCTTTGAGGGAACAGTTGATAAAATTCTTAATGGCTCAAAATCAGTAACTGGAAAATATCTAAAAAATAATTCTTTGATTATATTAAATGATAAAATTAGAAATCGTTCTGGTTCATTGATAATAAAAAAAGCATCTGAAAATAATTTAAAACAAATTGATGTTGAAATTCCTTTAGGTCTTTTTGTATCTGTAACTGGTGTATCTGGTTCTGGGAAATCTACTTTGATTAATGATATTTTACTTAAAACTTTGGAAAATCATTTCTCCAAATCTCATGTTAGAGCAGGAAATCATAAAGAAATTACTGGTCTAGAAAATATTGATAAAGTTATAGCAATTGATCAATCTCCAATTGGTAGAACTCCTCGCTCAAATCCTGCAACATACATTGGCGCATTTACTCCTATTCGAGAATTATATTCAAACACCGCATTATCAAAAGAGCGTGGATATACTCCAGGACAATTCTCATTTAATGTTCCTACTGGTCGATGTTTTGCATGTGATGGTGATGGTGTAAAACAAATAGAAATGCAATTTTTATCTGATGTTTATGTAAAGTGCGATGAATGTAAGGGAAAAAGATACAACTCTGAAACATTATCAGTATTATACAAGGGAAAAAATATTTCAGATGTTTTAGATATGACAGTTTTTGAGGCATTAAATTTCTTTGAGAATGTTCCATCTATTCAAAGAAAATTACAGACAGTTTATGATGTTGGGTTGGGTTACATCAAATTAGGCCAATCATCTACTACCTTATCTGGAGGAGAGGCCCAGCGTGTAAAACTATCCTCAGAATTATCAAAACGAGGTACTGGAAAGACTTTGTACATCTTAGATGAGCCTACAACTGGTCTGCATTTTGCAGATGTGCAAAAATTACTAGATGTGCTTAATCGACTAGTAAACATGGGAAATACTGTAGTAGTAATCGAACATAACATGGATGTGATTAAAAATTCTGATTGGTTAATTGATCTTGGACCAGAAGGTGGTGCTGAGGGTGGCAGAATTGTTTCAGTTGGTACTCCACTTGATGTTTCAAAATCTCCTGGAAGTTATACTGGAAAATATTTGAAAAAATTATTAAAAAAATGACTTTTGATATTTCTACTCTTGTCATTCCGATTGATCCTGGAATTTATTTGATGCGAGATTCTGATGGGAAAATAATCTATATTGGCAAAGCAAAGAATCTAAAAAAACGTGTAAAGTCTTATTTTCTCAAAAACCAAAACTACAAAACACAAAAACTAGTAGAAAATATTTCAGACATTGAATTTGTTTTAACTGATAATGAAAGTGAAGCTTTTCTTTTAGAATCAAATATGATAAAAAAACATCGGCCAAGGTTTAATATTGAATTAAAAGATCAACAGCGATACACATATCTTCGAATTTCAGATGAAAAATATCCTAGATTACTTGTATCAAGACGAACTAGAGATGGAAAATTTTTAGGAAAGGGGAAAACTTTTGGACCATTTACTCAGGGCAGCTCAAAATTACTAACCATTGGTGCATTACGAAAAGCATTTCAAATTAGAATTTGTAAAACTTTGCCAAAAAAGATTTGTCTGGAATACCATTTGGGAAATTGTGAAGGACCATGTGAGTTCAAAGATGCACAAGAACGATACAAAAAACACGTTTCTGCACTAGAGGATGTTCTAAAGGGTAAAAATGAGACTCAGATTTTTACAAAAAAATTAAAAGAAGAAATGCATCAAGCAGCAAAATTACAACAATTTGAACGTGCAAAAGACATTCGTGATACTTTGATTAGGCTTGGTAGTCTTCAAACAAAGCAAAAAATGGAATACATTGAAAATTCTGATGAGGAATATTTTGGAATTAGTATTCAAGAGCATTCTGCCATAGTGATGAATTTTAGAATGATTAATGGTGTAATTCGAGATAGTGATAAATTCTTTTTTGATCTAGTTGGGGATAATTCTTTTTCAAACTTTCTTTATCAATATTATTCTACACACAAAATCCCAAAATTCATTCTTGTAAGTGAACTTCCCGAAAATGAAAAATTACTCCAATCACTATTATCTGAGCAAGCTGGGTATTCTGTCAAAATACTTGTTCCAAATAAAGGAAAGAGACGGGATATTATTAACTTAATTTTAAAAAATATAAAATTGATTCATACAAAAGGTGGTGATCCTGGATTAATTGAATTACGAGATATACTTCATCTTCCAACATTGCCTAATGTCATTGAATGCTTTGATATCTCAAATCATGGTGAGGATTTTGCAGTGGGGTCTATGGCAAGATTTGTTTCAGGTGTACCTGATAAACCAGGCTATCGTAAATTCAGAATTAAAACAGTTACAGGGCGAGATGATTTTGCAATGATTGGTGAAATTATTAAAAGAAGATACTATAGATTATTAGAAGAAAAATCTGAATTACCTGATTTGATAGTAATTGATGGCGGTAAAGGACAACTAAGTTCTGCAATTAATTCTTTACAATCCCTTGGATTGAAATTACCTTGTATATCTTTGGCAAAAGAAAATGAGGAAATCTATGTACCAAAAAGTAAAAACCCTATAATCATTTCAAAATTAAAACCATCCTTGAAAATCTTACAACATGTACGTGATGAAACTCATAGATTTGGTGTTGCGTATAATCGAACTATCCGTAAAAATCAAATAAAATAATAAAAAAGGATTTTTTTTGGCTAGTTCACTGAAACACTGCCTACCATCCATGGATGAACCATGCAAAAGTAGTCATATTCTCCAGCATCTTCAAATGTAAATGCATATGTTGCATCTGCCATTAGTAGGCTGCTGTCAAATATACCTGATGGACCATCAGCTGGACTACCACTAGTTACAGTATGTGCTGCTGTGTCTACGTTATCCCACTCTACTGTATCTCCAACATTGATTGTAATGTCTGCTGGTGACCAACATGAGTTTGTTTCTTCACATCCTGGAACTGAAGTTCCTGCCGGAACATCAACAGTATGTGTTTGTGGTGCTGCTGTTTCTTCTTCATGAGTTTCTTCAACTTCCATTGTTTGTCCTGGAGTGACTGTTGCACTTACAGAATAACTGATGGTTGCTTGATTTGTATTCATTGTGTGAACAGCTAAAGCATTACCTGAGAATTCCCAAGAACCCATTGCATTCTTTGGATCAACAAATGTCAATTCAAAGATAGTTTCACCATTTGGTGTCCAAGTCATTGCTGGTTTTTCATGAGCTCCGACTGGTCCTCTGAGTGTAACTAGTTGAATATCTTCAGAAGCAGAGTATGAAAGAATTCCTGAATATACATCACTTGATGGTGCTAAAAGCACTGCTAGTTGATGTCCTTCATGACCTACGCCAGGATCTTGTACTGTGTTAACTGTTCCAGTTACTACAGTGTCTGACATTGGTGTTTCTTCAAAGTCTACTTTGTAATCCACTATGAATGGTTCGGTATTCATTGTATGTACTGCTAAAGCATTACCTGCGAATTGCCATTTACCTCCGCTACTGTTTGGATCAACAAAAGTTAATGCAAATTTTGTTTTTCCATCAGGAGTCCAAATTGCTTGTCCTACATCTTCTCCGTCTGCTAATGGACCATGTAATGTAACAAGTTGAATTCTTTCAGATGCATCGTACTTGAGTGTACCTGAATATACTTTGTCACTTGGTGCCAAAATGATTGCAAGTTGATGTGATTCATGACCCATTCCAGGATCAACATCAGAAGTTAATCTATCCCAACCTGCTTTCATTGGTTTTGTTGGAGTTTTATCTTCAGCTATTGGTTCAGCAGTTTCTGTAACTACTGGAGCTGAATATGATGGACCGGCTTCTTGGACTGCGCTTAATGAGGCTGCAATTCCTAAGAATATTACTAGAACTCCAATTGCTACTGCAATTCCAGCATTATCTATACCTGCCATAATTAATTTCAGGCAATGTCTAAGGTAAATAAATCTAATCTTCGTTAATACATTCATAATTTTTAAAATTTGAATACTTTTCTTTTGAAATGATAATTTGATTTTTAGAATTTCAGTTTTTAGATATTTTTCAAAATTTTACAAAAAAATCCAAAATTTATTGAATATCTTATATGATCGCTGTAATCTGATACAGATCATTGTCAATGATGTTGAACAACTATTTCTTTTATGAATTTGATGTGTATTGGAATTACTAGTCTATTAATTGATGACTATAAGAAAAAGAAAGAATCACAACCAACATCTGTACCAACTCCTGATTGGGCTGTTGATTTAGCATCAATGTTTGCTGATGAAAGTGATACTTACTCTATTCCACAAACAGTTGATTGTGATGATGACTTTAATGCATCAATTAGGGATACTGATAATTTAGATCCGTTTAAAATTTGGATTAATATCCTACCAATCTGTGCAATGTCTTAATCTTCTTTATTTCCTCTAATGTACGATGTTGCAGTACCCAAAATACCCACTCCTAAAACAACTACTAGACAAATTGCAGAGATGTATACTAGTAATGGTATTGATTTTAGTAGATAATCAAATCCTGTTTGGTATGCTGCACTAGTTGCAATTCCTGCAAAAATTAATGATATTGTAATGATGCTTCCAAAGACATTTGTGCCATACAAGTGGGTCCATGATAAAATATTGCTAAACTTTGTAAATTTTCTATTATCTCTTGTTTCAATATGATTATAAAAAATACCCGTTAATGCTAACCCTGCAGTTAATCCCATTTGTAACACAAATCCAAAAAAGAAAATACCTGCATTATCTGTAAATGCAAATTCAAACATATTTTCAATATTTCCATTAAACATTAACATCTGATTTATGAAAAGTGCTATTGTTAATCCTGTAATTATTGCCCCTTGAATCATTGCAGAAATAATGAACCTTTTTCCAAATTTGCCTGTATCTGCTTTATCTGAGATTTCAAGAAATCCTTGTTTTGAGAATTTTTTTTCCATGTCTACATAATCGTTGAATTTCTTTAGTAAATGAGCTTCTTCTTGAGGGTTTTCTACAAAATCCTCGTTAAATCTTTCAGAATCATAATCCCATCCTGAATCAATAACCATGCCTTGATTTTGAAATTCTTCAAGTATCTGTTCTTTTAACATCTGATAATCTGTATTTCCTGCATTAATGCTGAAAATTGTAAAAATTCCTATTGATAAAAATAATCCTGTTTGAACATAAATAACTATTTTTTTCTTTCCTTTGTGGTTTTTTACAATTTGTCTTAGAAACATTTCTCCAAATTTTCCTAATTTTGCTTTTTTTGATAAAAATAGTATTGCTCCAAAAACAATTGAAATCATTCCTAGGGATCCAATCCATTCATCTGCAAAAATTTCTCTTGAAAAAATTCTAAGTGGCACTAGTATTACAATTAATGAAATTGTAATAATGAGAAATTCTATGAATGGATGGTATGATGTGTTTTTGTTATTATTTTTAAAAAAAGTCATGGTGAAAACATTGAAGGCAGTAATTCCTTGTATTTGTCAAATCCTGATGATTCTCCATCCTCGTAGATATTTTCAGAAAATCTTAAAATATTAATTTGCTCTTCAATTTCTATTAATTCTTGTATCATTGATTTTTTTTGAATCAATACATCTCCCTCCCCAATATATGAATCTGTAAATGTCATGTATGCCATATAATAATCCCGTAAATTATACAATTTTGTATAATATTCATTGTCTCTTATGCTCCCTGATGAATAATCTAAACTTGCTTGATTATACTGTGTACTAATTCTTACTCCGTATTCCATCATTTTTTCATTTCTTTCAAGATTTGGAAGTTTTAATGCCTCAAGAATTTCTTGCTCCTCTACTGTGATGTCTCTGAGTAATATTTTGTTTTCATTTTCTTCAAATGACACTGTTTCAATAAATGCTAACATTACTTCCATTATTGATGCTTCTCCTAATACTGGTCCTCGTGTGTCTTCTTTTTCTTGAAAACTAAAAATACTAAAAACAATTACTCCAATCCCTACTATTACAAATAGCGTAATTTTTGTGATCATTTTTCATTCATCTTTTATTCTGTGTTTCTGATTATAACAACAAGTTGACCTAAAACAAAAAACAGTCATTTATTAGCTCAATTCTGAATTTTTAACAACGAAAAAGTGACTATTTTGTCTATATCTTTTGAATACCTCGTTTATGATCATAGATTAAAAGATGTACGTATGCTTGAATCCCACGCATTCTTTTCTAAAATGGTGGATGAATTAGTAGAATTTTCTGAATATGATCCTGAATTAGCAGACGGAATTAAATGGCTTGATGATCAGGCACAGAAAAAAGGTATCACATTTTATGATATGGTATTTGAGGTGTTATACAAGCACGATGTAAATTCAAAAGCAAAAGATTGGCTTAGTACAAGAAATTAAAAATTATTTTCGTAAGTCTAATGTTTTATACTCACAACCATCAGGACCGCAATATTTCCCTACATAGGTTGCTTTTGGTCTGTATAATGCTGGTTTTGGTGCAGCTTCTGCAAACTTTTCCTCAATGATGTGGGCTGCCCATCCTACAACTCTTGATATTGCAAAGATTGGTGTGTTAAGATCTACTGGAATTTTTAACATATAGTAAATTGATGCACTATACAAATCAACATTTGGATAAATGTCCTTGTCTTTTTGGATTTTCATTTCAGAAATAGTAGATGTTTCTATTTTTTCTGTCATATCAAACCATGGCTCTTTAGTTTTTTCTGCAAGTTTTCTTGATAATTCTTTTAAAACTTGTGCTCTAGGATCATATGTTCTGTAAACTGCATGACCCATTCCCATGATTCTTTCACCTTGACTCATTTGTTCCTTAATCCATGGTTGAACTTTATCAATTTCTTTAATTTCTAAAAGCATTTTCATTACTTCTGTATTTGCTCCGCCGTGTAATTCTCCACTTAATGCTCCAATTGCAGCACTTGATGCTGAATACATATGTGCTCTAGTTGATGCAACTTGTCTTGCAGTAAATGTAGATGCGTTAAATGTATGATCTGCATGAAGAATTAAACATGTATCAAAAATTTTCTCTACTGCTGGGTCTGGTTTTTCTCCAGACATCATATAAAGAAAATTAGCTGCATGACTTAATGATGAATCAGGGTCTACAATTTCTAATCCATTCCTAATTCTTTGCCAGCTTGCAACAATTGTTGGAACTTTGGCAATTAGATTAATTGCTTTATCGTAACTGGCATCTTTATTTGAAAACTCTTCATCATAATATCCTGCAAGTGCTGAGACAAATGCTTGAAGCATATCCATTGGATCTGCATCTTTTCTCCAATTTCCCATATTCTTTTGCATTTGTTTTGGAATGTATCTTGCTTCAAGTAATTTTGAATTAAATTCATCTAATTGTGGTTTATTTGGTAACTTATCATATAGTAGTAAATATGCTGTTTCTTCAAATGTCGAATTTTCTGTAAGATCTAAAATATCGTATCCTCTGTAAATGAGCCTACCTTTTTCCCCATCAATATTTGAAATTTTGGTATCAGCTACCTCTATTCCACGTAAACCTATATTTTTGGTCTCCATATTGAACCTATCAAAAATCTTCTATTATATTTTGGCCAAAAATACGTCTATGAAGTTTAGTAATTGGTGTAAATTGACAACTTTTGGTTCTAAATGATAATTTTTAATCAGATATTAATTGACTCCAGCAGAACGCAAACATTTGCAGAAATTAGATGATTTAGTGTTAAACGCATCATCTGAAGAATTAAAAAATATTCAAGAAATTGATCAACAAACTCAGATGGAAGGATTGTCATTGTATGATGTGTATATTGATTCTAGTTCTTTAGTTAATCAAAGTATCAAACACACTTCAAAGGAATAATATTTCCATTCTTAATTTAAATAAGGTTCATAATTTTCCAAATCATTATGACTGTCACTAAAAAAACAACTAAAAAGACAGCACCTAAAAAAACAACTAAAAAGACAGCACCTAAAAAAACAACTAAAAAGACAGCACCTAAAAAAACAACTAAAAAGACAGCACCTAAAAAAACAACTAAAAAGACAGCACCTAAAAAAACAACTAAGTCTTTACGTACTAAAGTAATTTGTATTTCTCACAAAGAAGATAATGATGGTATTAGTTCTGCTGCATTAATTCGTCAAGCATTTGGAGGCGATGCAATTCTTGTTGATTATCCTGGACAAATGGAAGCATTATATCAAGTAGTAACTGATGAAAAACTAAAATCATTATTTATTTGTGATTTAGGATTAAGTAAAAAAACACAAGATGAATTTATTGATATTTTAACTACTCTGAGAAAAAATAAAGTTTCTGTTACATACATTGATCATCATGATATTGATCCTAATGTTGTAAAGGCATTACAAAAAATCAAAGTCAAAGTTATTCATGATGTTAATGAATGTACAACAGTTCAAGTTTACAATACATATAAATCAAAATTAAATGATCATGCTTCATTTGTTGCAACCTGTGCTGCAATTACTGATTATATGGAAGATAGACCAATTGGTTCAAAATTACTTCAAATGTATGATAGGCAATTCGCATTAATTAGTGCCACCGTTCTCACATACAATATAGTTGGGCGTCAAAGAGAACCTGATTATTTATTGTATTTAGTAGAAGAGTTATCTGAATCAAAATTCCCTCATGACATTCCTAATACTTTTGAATTTGCACAAATTCAAGTAGAGAAATTATCTCAAATTATTGCCAAAGTGAAAAAAGGTTTGAAAACAATGTCAAAATTGGGTCATATGGAAATTTTAGATTCTGGTGCTAGTGGGGCTGTTAATTTTGTAATGGGATTATCTGGAAAAGATGTGGGTGTTGCATACAAAGAAAGAGTTGATCATGGAATTTATGCAGTTTCAGTTAGGGGTTCTGCTAATTGTAAAGTTCATCTAGGAAGAATTGTGAATCCTTTGGCAACTAGTCTTGGTGGTTCTGGTGGTGGACATGACAAAGCATGTGGTGCAGTTGTTCCAAAAGCAAAAATAAAAAAATTCATTACAGAATTAAATAAAAAAATAAAATAATTACTGTAAGAATCTGGGAATTTTTCTAACTAGATGTGATATTGATATTCTTCCTGGTCCTGCAGTAATAATTGCAAGAACTACTGCCAACATTACCAAATCCCATTCCCATCCACCTTTAGATACAAAAAATCCATTTTCCCATCGGATATGAAATATTGCTCCAAGTAGAATTACTGCAAAAATAGATCCGGTAACTCTGGTCAGTACTCCTACCACTAAGAGAATTCCTCCAATAAGTTCTGCTAATGCTATTGGTAGTTGCATCTCTGGTGGTATTCCTATACTGATTAACCATTCTTGCCAGCTGGGATCAAATTTTTTTAAACTATGCACAATAAAGATAACACCAATTGATGCCCTTAACCCCCAGTGGGTAATATCATGTAATACATTTCCTTTTAGAATTGCATCTGTATTCATGAATTCAAATTTTTGAATTTGATTAAAAGGATTTATCCAAATGTATATTGATTTTTTATTTTTTTGAATTTCCTGTTAGTTTATCAAACACACAACAAGCTGTAAGATCACCTGTAACATTGACCATAGTTCTAATCATATCCAAAATTCTGTCAACAGAAAGTAATAACAAAATCCCAACTGGGGGAATACCTACTGTAATCAGTATTGTAGATAACACAATTGTTCCCGCACCTGGCACTGCAGGTGTTCCAATAGATGCTATAAGAGATGTTATGATGATTACAAATATTGCTAATATACTTAATTCAATTGAAAAGAGCTGTGCCAAAAAGAAGACAGCTATAACTTGATACAATGCAGTTCCATCCATATTCACAGTAGTTCCAAACGGAATTACGAATTTTGATACTTTGGGATCTATCTTTAGATCCTCTTCTGCAGTTTTTAATGTCACTGGCATTGTTGCCATTGAACTGGCTGTTGAAAAAGACACAGTTTGTGGATTACTGAATTTTGAAAACGTAGAAGATATTGATCTTTTTGCTACTATCTTTAAGATTAAAACGTAAACTATCAGCATAACTCCTAGTCCGAGTACTACTGTTCCCATGTAAACTCCTAAACCTGCCATAGATTCTATGCCTACTTTGGAGACCATTCCCACAATCAAACCAAACACTGCAAACGGCACAATTTTCATTGAAAATAATAGAATGTGTAATGTAATTTTTTGAAGTGATTCAAGTATGTCTAAAAGTGGTTTAGTTGATTCTTTTGGAAGTGCAGCCATTGAAAGCCCTATAATTAAAGCAAATATCAAAATGCTAAACATTTGTCCTTCAAGGTATGAAGTTATAGGATTTCTTGGAATGATACTTGACACTGCATTTGGAATATCATCTAAAGAAAAGCCTTCATTGATTTCCATTTCCTTATCAGAAAGATCATATGATTCTTGCATTGAAGTAATATCAATTAGACTTCCTGGAGCTATAATTGATGCAAGTAATACTGCAACAAGAATTGCAATTGTTGTAGTAATTACAAAATAAACAGAAACACCCAATCCTAAAGTTTTTAGTTTTTCTGTAGTTCCTAAATTATTGACTGCTACAACAATTGAAGTAAAAATTAACGGAACTATAATCATGTAAATCAAACTCAAAAATATGTTGGCTGGGATTTTAAGATAGGATGTAACAAAATCAAGACTTTGATCTTCAATACCGACTCCAACATCATCTCCTAAAACCAATCCTACTGCTAATCCTATGATTAAAGAAATTACAACTTGAAGCCACAAATTTTTAAAAATAAAATTTTTTAATGTCATTTTTTATATCTCCAAATCATTCTGATATTTCTACAATTGCATCAATTTCAGTCATTGAGTTAAGTGGTAAACTACCTGCACCCATGGCAATTCTTGCATGTTTTCCTTTATTGCCAAATATTTCAAAAAACAAATCTGATGCAGCATTGATAACTTTTGGATGTTGTGTAAATTCCGATGTAGAGTTCACAAACCCTGATAATTTTACAATTCTTGAAATTTTTTCAAAGTCTCCTGTCTCTCTTTTGATTTGAGCTAGAATGTTTATTGCACACATTCTTGCAGATTTTTGAGCAGTTTCTAGATTTTCATCAGACACTTTTCCTGTAAACAACACTTTACCATTTTCCATTGGAATTTGACCTGAGATAAACAACAAATTGCCTGTTTTTACTGCTGGAATATATGATCCTGCTGGAGTTGGAGGTTCTGGTAATTCTATTCCTAATGCCTTAATTTTATCTTCAATCAAGAAAATCTGTCTAGTTTTATCTGATTTTAATTTTTAGTTATTTTGATGAGTACTTTTTCTCCTTTATGGGAGTTGTTTTGATATATTGTTCGTGTTTTGTATCCTTGTTTTTGAAGACAGCCCTCTAGAACTGATGCCCATGGTAATGAGTGACCGCTGTTTAATTTTGATTCTATTGTAATGTTTTTGGAATTTGCTTCAAAATTTACATGTCCTGAACATGTGATTTGTAATACAGCATCCATTATCTCGATAATGTCATCTAGAGATTTTGATTTTAAAGACACTCCATTTTTTTCTAAGAGTTTGAACATGTCTTGCTCTGGTTTTTTTGAAATCATTGTAGAATTTAGAATAAATGACAAGCCTGTTTCATTAATTATTTTAATTATTTTGTAAATCTCTTGGGCTTCTGATTTTGTCATATCTGCTAGAGATTTTGTTTTGATTGCACTCTTCCATATGTTTGAAAATATTTTTTCTTGGTTTATTCCGAGAATTTCAGTTGATGAAAGAATAGCTCCTTTTCCGTTGTTACTATTAATCATTAACAATTCAGTTTCATCAAAAATAAAACAATTCTGTGTAATTTCTGATGCTTTAATCTCAACTCCATCTGGAATCTTCCTGTATGCTTCTGAACATATTTGTCCTGGAGGTGTTAGTACTTTGATATCGATATCTCTACGTAACACTGAAAGTATCTGTTCTTTACATTCAGCTAGTAATCCGAAACCCCATTGATCTGTCATAATTTTAATTGATGATTTTGAACCCTCAATCATAGTCTGAAGTTGTTCTAACACACTATTTGCATTAATGTGAAAATATCTTTTTTCCTCAGACCCTCTTGATTTCCTACTTTCCTCACTTGCTTTTTTCAAATTTGAGACAAGTGAGTTCATTGCATTTACTTTATTGATTTGTTCATGGATAATTCCATCAAATGCATCTTCAGGTGCTATTGCAGTACACATTATTGGTTTACTTTTTGAAATAATTGCCAGTTTTTTATTTTCTAATTTTAACAATGTAGGGTAAATTTTTGTTCGTGGAATTTCTGAATAATATGCTAATTCACTTGCAGCCAATGTTCCTTTGGCAATTAGTGTTACATAAGCTTGCGACTCATATTTACTTAAACCAAATTCTTCTAAACTTACTGTTAATGCGTGCTCATTGACCATGAATTTACTTGATTTGTTATTAGGTAAAATCGAGAGCTAAATTCCTTTACACAAGTACTCAAAAAAAATCAAAATTGTATCTACAGCTATGTGTAACTGTGGTTACTGAATTAATTGTTACATTGTCCTGATATACAAAATCTAGACAAAGAATAGCATGTTGGTAAATTGTAGTGTTGATTCATTAGAGCATCAAAATATTTCTTATTCTGTCACTTTAGTACCTAGATTACAATATTCTTTGAATTTATTGGATGGAATTATTGATATTCTTGAATTAAAAAGAAATAATTTAAAAAAATCAAATAATAATTTAAAGACTGATTTTGATGAAAATGATGAATCTCATCATGATGCTATTAAACTAGAAAAAACTATACTTTTTTCATTAGATATTTTATTACAAATCAAAAAAATAACTTGCAGTATTTCTGGTGTAACTAGTATTCCTCAGGTGTTACCTTCTTCTATCCCATTAATTCGTACAATTAGTGCACAATTATTTGATATTTTACCAAATTGCAGTCAAAAACTATCTGAATTATCTGTACATTTGGGAAGCATTGTCTTGGATTCAGCAGCTCTAACTACTGCTAGATTTGATTTTATTCAATCTAATCAAGAATCTGCAATTTTACTTGATAAAGTAAAATTGATGGTGGACTCTAAATTAAGTAAGCAGTATCCTAATCTTGATTTTTTCAAATTATGCAATACTTGAAATTATTAAATTCTAAACGAGATTTTTCAAAGGATGTTGATAGAATTAAATTCATTTCATCAAAAATTGATAAAAAACTATCCAATGTAAATAACTCTGATGTAAAAAAAATTGAAAAGCTCTCAGTTGAGGAACTTCAAGATTTAGATAAAATTGTTGGAATTGCTGATTTTATGTTACAGAAATATGATGATAAAAAAGAAATGAAATCCATCCTAAAGTATTTTGTATCTATTATCTCTGAAACTGGACATTCTGTGAATGATTTAGATGATGAAATATCTGAACTAATTATTTCAGCTGAAGATTCTATTAACAAAGTAAAAGACATGCATACTCATATTTCTGAAAAATCTGATTTTAAAAACAATTATCATGATGGGCCTGATTATTGTAAGCATGAAACAAGTGCAATTAATTTAACCAATTTTGTTGCAGAGATTAACACCGTAGAATACCAACAAAATTCTCAAGAAGATGGTGCGTAGGTAATTAAGATGAGTTTAGCCCCACAAGAATTAGAAAACACAGCAAGCAAATATGCTTCTGAAGCAATCAAATTTGACTCCCAGGGTGCCCGTGGAATGGCAATTACTCACTATCAACATGCAATTGATGCTCTAGTAAAATTATTACAACTTTATCCAAACAGTAAACTAAATCAAATTTACAAAGACAGGTGTAACTCTTATCATAATCGAATAAATGCATTACAACAGGCTCATGGTGTTGAGCCTGCAGTAGATCCTAAGGCATCTGATGAAGATCAAAAGAAATCTGTTCAGAGACAAGAAAACGAAAATGATTTTGAAGAATTAGTAATGAAAGAAAAACCAGATGTTACTTGGGACCAAGTAATTGGCTTAGATGATGCAAAAAGTGCATTACGTGAATCTATTATTTATCCAACTAAAAGACCTGATTTGTTCCCATTGGGATGGCCAAAAGGAATGTTACTTTATGGTCCACCTGGAACTGGTAAGACCATGCTTGCAGCAGCTACTGCAAATGAGATGGATGGATATTTCATTAATGTAGATGCATCATCTATGATGAGTAAATGGTTAGGTGAAGCAGAAAAGAATGTTTCAAAATTATTTGCTATGGCAAGACAATATGCTGAAAAAGAAGGAAAACCTGTTATATTATTTGTAGATGAAGTTGATTCTCTGTTAGGTTCTAGAAATAGTGAAGTTGGTGGAGAGGTAAGAACCAAAAATCAATTCCTAACTGAGATGGATGGTGTTAATGGTAAAGGAAAAGATTTGATGTTGTATGTAATTGGTGCAACAAACAAACCATGGAGTCTTGATTGGCCGTTTTTGAGAAGATTCCAAAAGAGAATCTATGTTTCACTCCCAACACAAGAAGCAAGAGAGAATTTGTTTAATCAATATACTGCTCCTCTAAGAAAAGATTATCGAGTTAATGATACTGATCTTGCAAAACTCTTTGACGGATATAGTGCAAGTGATATCAAAGATGTTTGTCAAGCTGCACAGATTAAAACTGTTCATGAAATTTTTGATTCACCTGATTACCATGAACCCGTAGATGGTGAGGAAGCAGTTCAACCAAGAGAACTCACTACTAGTGATTTCAAAGATATTATGGCAAGAAGAAAACCTAGTGTTTCAACTGAAATGATTCGAGCATATCACAAATGGAGTGAAGAGTTCAAAGCACTCTGATTGTTAAAATCATTTAGCGATCAACTATTTTCATATCTTAACTACGACAAAACTTAAATTCACAATAACTCGGACTTTACGAGGGTCACAATTACTACAAAGAAATCAAATCACGCAAAAAAGTTTGGAAAGCTGATTTTTGATGATGGTACTGTTCTTGATGGTCAAGGTTTTGGTTATTCTTCAACTGTTTTTGGTGAAATTGTCTTTAATACTGGAATGGTTGGATACACTGAGGCACTAACTGATCCATCATATAATGGCCAAATTCTTACTTTGACATATCCTCTTGTTGGAAATTATGGTGTTCCTGATCCTTCAATCAAAGATTCTGATGGGATTTCAAAGTTTTTTGAATCTGATAAAATGCAAATTCGAGGATTGGTAGTACATGAATTATCATTAACTGCCAGTCATTGGAATCTTTCAATGACTCTTGATGAATGGTTATACAATGAAAAAGTGTGTGGAATTTCTGGAATTGATACTAGGGAAATAACCAAGAAACTTCGAAGTGGAGGAGTTATGATGGCAGCTCTTGTGGTATCTGATTCTGAAATTGATGTTGAATCTATCAAAAAGGAATTAGCATCTGCAACACATTATGATTCTGAACAATTTATGGATGAAGTTTCTACCAAAGAAGAAAAAATCTATGGCCATGATGGGGAGTCTGTTGTTGTAATTGATACAGGTGCAAAAAATGCAATACTTCGAAATATTCGTGAATTAGGTTACAACGCAATTTTACTTCCATGGAACACTACATATGAAAAAATAATGTCATACAATCCAAAAGGTGTTGTGTTGAGTAGCGGTCCTGGTGATCCACAAAAATGTCCAGATACAATTGAAACAGCAAAAAAATTAATTGAAAATAATGTTCCTACACTTGGAATTTGTTTGGGTGCACAAATTATTGGAATTGCAGGCAATACTGAAACTTACAAACTAAAATATGGACATCGTGGACAAAACAAGCCTTGTGTAAATTTAGAAAATAATCAAGTTTATGTTACTAGTCAGAATCATGGTTATGGAATTAAACCTGAATCTTTAGAACATTCTGATTTCAAATTATGGTTTACAAATGCAGATGATAAAACAGTTGAAGGAATAAAACATAAAAAACAAAATTGTTTTGCAGTACAGTTTCATCCAGAAGCTGCACCTGGCCCTTATGACTGTAAATTCATCTTTGAGGAATTAAAACAACTAATGGAGAAAAAATAAATGCCTAAAAATGAATCACTAAAGAAAATTCTTGTCCTTGGAAGTGGAGCAATTAAAATTGGAGAAGCTGGTGAATTTGATTATTCTGGAAGTCAATGTCTTAAAGCAATACATGAGGACGGACTGAAAAGTGTCTTAATTAATCCAAATATTGCAACAATCCAAACTGATACTAGATTTGCTGATCAAGTCTATCTTCTTCCTGTAACTCCTGAATATGTAGAATCAATTATCGAAAAAGAAAGACCTGATGGAATAATGTTGGCCTATGGGGGACAAACTGCTCTTAATTGTGGTGTAAAACTAGAGGAATCAAACATTCTCCAAAAATATGGTGTAAATGTACTTGGAACTCAGATTGCTGGGATTAAAAGAACTGAGGATCGTCAACTATTCAAAGATTCTATGAAAGAATGTGGTGTCCCTGTTCTAAAAAGTAAAACTGTAACAAACTTTGATGATGCAAAAAAGGCTGCAGAAGAATTAGTATATCCTGTAATTATTCGAGTGGCATATACTCTGGGTGGCAGAGGTGGCGGTGTTGCCTACAATGAAATTGAACTTCATGAGATTGTAGAGCGTGGACTCAAGGCAAGTATTGTGGGTCAGGTCTTAATTGAAGAGTACATTGGGCATTGGAAACAAATCGAATATGAGGTAATGCAAGATTATGATGGAAATAATATAATTGTCTGTAATATGGAAAATGTTCTTTCTATGAAAGTTCACACTGGTGATAACATTGTAGTTGCTCCATCACAAACAATTGATAATCATGAATATCACATGTTGCGTTCTGCAGCATTACGTGCAACAAAACATGTGGGAATAGTTGGTGAATGTAATATTCAATATGCATTATCTCCTGATTCTGATAAATACGTTGCAATTGAAATAAACCCTAGACTATCACGTTCTTCTGCACTTGCAAGTAAGGCAACTGGGTATCCTTTAGCATACATGTCTGCAAAAATTGGATTGGGTTACAACTTGTCTGAATTAGTAAATAGAATTACAAAAAGCACTACTGCATGTTTTGAACCCTCTCTTGATTATATTGTTTGTAAACACCCTAGATGGGACTTTGCAAAATTTGAATCTGTAAATCGAAGTCTTGGACCTACAATGAAATCTGTTGGAGAAGTAATGGCAATTGGTAGAACTTTTGAGGAATCTTTTCAAAAATCAATTAGAATGTTGGATATTGGAAATGATGGATTAGTTTTGAATCGTTCAAATGGAAAAAAATACACTGAAGAAGAAATTGAATATGCTATTTCTCATCATGATGATCAAATTTTGTATAATGTTGCAATTGCATTAAAGATGGGAATTTCAGTTGAGAGAATCTACAAACTTTCTACAGTTGATCCTTGGTTTATTGAAAAAATCAAAAATATTGTAAATCTTGAATCAAAACTTACTACTTCTGAACTTGATGAACCCATTATGCGAGAAGCAAAAAAAATGGGTTTCTCTGATAAACAAATTGCTCGTTCAAAGGATAAATCTCAAGATGAAATACGTGATTTACGTAAGAAATTGGGCGTAATTCCGTCTATTAAACAGATTGATACTCTGGCAGCTGAATGGCCTGCAGTTACAAATTATCTATATCTGACATATGGTGGAAATTCTAATGATATTGAAATTCCCTCAGATGAAAAGGGAATTGTTGTAGTTGGAGCCGGACCCTATAGAATTGGAAGTAGTGTTGAATTTGATTGGGGCACTGTAAACATGGTTTGGGGCTTACAAGAAAATGGTGAGAAAAGTGTCACTGTGGTAAACTGTAATCCTGAAACTGTATCTACTGATTATGATATTTGTACTAGATTATACTTTGAAGAACTAACTCAAGAACGACTTTTAGATATTACTGAATTTGAACATCCAAAAGGCATCGTAACATGTGTTGGCGGACAAACTGCAAATAACTTGACCCCAAAACTTGCACAACATGGTGTAAATATTATGGGAACTAGTGCACATGATGTTGATAGAGCAGAAGATCGTTCAAAGTTTAGTGCAGAACTTGATAAACTTCACATACAACAACCACGATGGCAAGCATTTTCAAATCTTAATGAAGCAAAAACTTTTGCACAAGATGTAGAATTTCCAGTAATAGTTAGACCTTCTTATGTTTTATCAGGTGCTGCCATGAAAGTTGTTTGGTCTCAAGAAGAACTAAAAAAATACGTAAAAGAAGCAACTGATGTTTCACCTGATCATCCTGTTGTTATATCCAAATTCATGTTAAACTCACTTGAAGTAGATGTTGATGGAATTAGTAATGGAAAAGAAGTTGTTATTGGTGCAATAGTTGAACATATTGATAGTGCCGGCGTTCACTCTGGTGATGCAATGATGTGTATTCCACCGTGGCGTTTGAGTAATAAAACAATTGAAACAATTAATGAATATTCAAAAAAGATTGCATTAACATTTAATGTAAAGGGACCATTTAATCTCCAATTTTTGGTTCATGATGATCATGTCTATGTAATTGAATTAAACATACGTGCTTCACGTTCCATGCCTTTTGTTTCAAAATTAGTTAAAACAAATCTTATATCTCTAGCATCAAAGGCAATTTTGGATAAACCCTTACCTAAAATCCCTGAAAACAAATGGAAAAAAATCCACAATTATGGAATCAAAGTACCTCAATTCTCCTTTATGCAACTACAGGGTGCTGATATTATGTTAGGTGTTGAAATGCAATCTACTGGAGAGGCTGCTTGCTTTGGTGATAGCTTTTATGATGCATTATCCAAAGGTTTGACTTCTGTTGGATATAACCTACCTAGTTCTGGAACTGCACTTGTAACTGTGGGTGGTGCTGAAAATAAAGCTAAACTTGTTTCATCTATTGCTTTACTCAAACAACTTGGATTCAAAATTTTAGCTACTGAACATACTGCAGAATTTTTTGAAGAAAAAATTGGTCAAATAGAGATTGTTCATAAAATTTCAGAACCTGAAAGAAAACCAAACATTGCTGATCTCTTGTATGGTCGAAAAATTGATTTTATCATAAATATTCCTAGTACATCAACATTGGAAAAATATGTTGGAATGTTAGATGATGAATATCAAATCCGAAGAAAGTCATTAGAGTTGGGAATCCCTGTGTTGACTACCATAGAACTTGCAGATTCATTTGTGAAAACTTTGGAGTGGCTTAAAGATAATGAAACAACAAAGAATCCTATTGAACCATATGATGATTATAATTAATTAAATTATTTTCAACAATCATAAAACTTGTTTAATGTTTGACTCATTTCCAATAATACTGCCATCAAGGGACACAATTTTTGCTGACGTAATTTCATTTAATCTTTCAATTATTGGAGATATTGATTTTTTATAATATTTTTTTTGTGTAGCATAAAAATATCTGTTAAACGATGGAACAATTATTATTTCTAAATCTCCTGATGCTGATGGAAATATTTTTTCTTTTTCTATTTTTAATGATACCCAAACTCTTTGTCCATTTAACACTGAATTTTCTTGAAAAAATACTGGATGTACATGACCCATGATGATTTTTTCAATATGTGAGAAGTTCTCTGACGGCATTGTATGACCATGCGTAAATAATACATTGTCCTCAACCATTCCTGCAGAACTAATCATTGTAATTCCTTCTGGCACTAATTTCTGAATATTTGCATCATGATTTCCAGGAATTAATATGATGTTACATTTTTCTTTTATTTTTTTAAAAAATAATGGTACTTCATCCCACTCATTTCTTGATATATTTTTGATACTTGATTTAATGTCGCCTAGTAATATTACGGAATCTGGTTTTTCATTATCAATTATTTCTGACAATTCTTGAATAGTTTCATTAATAGACGAATTTTTCCCAATAAAAATTTCATTTGATGTCATACTGTTTTCAAATCCTATGTGGATGTCTGTAACTACTAAATTCTTTTTTTCACCTTTTAGCATTAATGCTGGTTTTGATGGCACTATTCTTGTTTGAAGCATCAAAGTTATACTATGAGTATTCTGATTAAATCCTTGTGAATAAAGACTCAGATAGAGTTGAAATACTTGTTTCTGAAAAACGTGTAAAATTACATGTTTTTGAACCAAGTCAAAGAAAAATTTGGACCGTTGTTGGAAAAGGCGAGGAGCACTGGGTTGATCCTATATCACATTATTGTTCCTGTCCTGGGTTTTATTTTGGAAAATTAAATGATAAACCTATGTGCTATCATCTTGAATCTGTAGAATTGGCTAGAAGAGAAAATAAAATTGAACAAATAATTTTTTCTGATGATGAGTTTTCTGATTTTGTTTCTGGATTGATTTCTGATTTATAGTGATAGTTATTCGAATCTATTAATAACTAGAAATTATTTTGATATACATGGATGAAGATCAACAAAATTCTGAAATTGAAAAAATTGCAAATTTAATGATACATGATGATCTTTCGGTTGATGAACATGATATGGGAAAATTAGAAAAATACAAAAATCAAATTAAAGAAGACTGTAATGTTGATGATGAACAAGCCATGAAAATGGTTTATGAAACCCTTTTGTTTAGAAAATTAAAAAGTTCTGATTCTGGTGATATTTTAGACAAAGGTAATGATTTTGGTGCTGGGTTCAGTTAACTTTACTATAATGGTATAGTATCAATATCATCTTTTGAAACCCCTTTCCATAGACCCACCATTCCTTCTGGTTCCACTTCTTCAACTTTGGTAATTAGTTGAATCTTTATTTTATCTGGATTTGGAGGCATCCATAACATTGCCATGTAATCTCCTACGTTTCCAACTTTATTTGGTAAAGCCATGGTGATTTTTTCAGCCGAAAATCCTTTTGTGGATAATGCATTCATTGCTTTTTCTCTAAGATCCATTTTTCCATGTAAAAATAGATACACATCTTTTTGAGTATCAATATCTGCCATAAAATCACTGATTTTTTAGACTAAATCAATCTTTCCTGATCTAATCGCTTCCAAAAAGGGTTAAATTAGAATACTAAGAAACTCTAGCTGTGAAAATCTTTACTGTTGGTAGCAAATCATTTGTAACTAGTTTTCAATTAGCAGGAGTTCCAGGTGTTATATCTGAAACCCCTGAAAATGCTCTAAGTGAAATTAAAAAATTAACTGATGATTCTGATGTTGGACTAGTTCTTGTTAGTGATGATATCTCTGAACCCATAAACGATGAATTGACTACTCTTCGAGCTGAAAAAGATACTCTAGTTTTTGCATTACCTGCAGCTGGAAGTGAAAAAACTGAAGTCGATTATAGAGTAATGTTAAAGAAAATTCTTGGTGTTTAATTTTTTTAATCTACTTATACTCAATTCAATAATGTTTTACCATGAAAACTGCTTCAGTTAAAGAACCATCTGTTATCTCCGTTAATGATATGGAAAAACCACCATTGAGTTCTGGTGAAATTTTAGTACAGATGCATGCTTGTGGGATTTGTGGCTCAGATCTGGAAAAAGTTTTTGGACAATATGGCCAACCCTCCATGCGTTTAGGTCATGAACCTGCAGGAATTGTTTTAGATATTGGTTCTGATGTGTCTGAATTCAAAAAAGGTGATAGGGTCTTTACACATCATCATGTTCCTTGCTATGATTGTCATTTGTGTAATCATGGAAATGAAACAATGTGTGTAAAATATTCTGAAACTAATCTATCTCCTTGTGGATTATCT